>QWCL01000005.1_pt1 | contig 260565 bp, 262 predicted proteins | sample 1972551 | NCBI WGS metagenome assembly QWCL01 (sample SAMN09866709, study PRJNA288562) | Human oral metagenome isolate term2_saliva, whole genome shotgun sequencing... | isolation source: mouth | host: Homo sapiens | place: USA: California
GCGCGCTATCCAATAGTTCATCGTCTAGGTTCAGGATGTGGGTAGGGTGTGCCACAAAAGCCCTATAGGTTTGACTCTTTGCCAACGCGCCCTCCTCTCTTGGTATCCTTGGGTTACTGCTAATACATCCAATACTACCAAGGTTAAATCATGAACGCAATATCAACAAAATCAGCAACAGTCATCTATGCTGATAATGCGAACCCATTTCAGATTGGCAAACCCAAGGAAACATAAGGTAATGCTGTTAATTAGTCCGATGCTTTGGATAATGATGTCGTTTGTGCTGATAGTCGCCTCCTATATATTTGATACACCTTGAGTCATATATCAGAGCGGGTTGCAGTCACAGCTTCTCCTCTGCTATGCTTACTGCAAGCCCTTAATTTACCAGCATTTCACGACTTGTACGACACGAAAACCGGTGAGTTGCGGCGGTGGAAACGTTCGTGATATAGTTTCCATATGGAGATGACAAGCCCTGGAAAAGCCGGGGACTCCATACATGTTTTTATTACCTAATGAAAGGTTAGACCCTCTAATGGCTAACGAGAAGACCTCCATTGTTGAAATTCGTAACAACGTTGCTGACGTGACTGGTCAGCACCCCAAGGTTGTTAAGGCTGTCCTTGACGCATACCATGCTGAGATTGTGAAGTCGCTTGCGGCTAAGAAGGATGTTTCTGTAAACGACTTCTTCACCTTTAAGGCAACTGTTATTGGTGAGCGTTCGGGTCGTAACCCGCAGACCGGTGAGGACATCACCATTCCTGCACACTGGGGTGCACGCGCTAAGGCTTCCGGTTCGGTTAAGGATAAGCTGAAGGGTGTTCGAGTCACCAAGGCAGACCTGAAGAACGCTGGCAAGTAACCTTAATAACGTTTGAGGAAACGGCGGTAGGTTCAATACGTAAGTGTATTAGCCTGCCGCCGTTCTTTCACCTATAGAGCATCTTATGGAAGGAAAAGTAAGCTAGTAATGGCTGTTCATTCGCGTAAAGCTAAGGCGGCATCTGAGCCGCTACTGTTTCCAGTCAATGATGATGTGAGTCTACAGGTTTCACCTGCTGGTGGTGTGCATGGTGCATTGATTGAAGCTGTGCCGTCTACTGAAGATGCCGCGTCTGCATCTGTCATCGTGTCACCCGAGCATGTTATCGGCATGTTTACTACGGCGGTTGCCGCTACGGGTCTTTCTGTTGGTGAGTTGCAGGATGTTGCTTTTGATGCTGGGGTGGTTTCTTCTCCTAATGCTGTTTCGGAGCGCCTGAAGGTGCGTAAGTCTACCCGTGTTGGTCGCCCTACAGGTGATATTGTGCCTTATGTTGTGGCTGATAGTTTCGGTGATTCTCTTGAGGTTGCACCCATTGGCTCTAGTGGCGGTAGTGTGTTGTTCCGGTTTATGCCTGCTGATGGTTCGCCGGTAGATGTTGTTGTTGCCCCGGCTTTGCTAATTATGCTGTTCACTATGGTTCATCGTTCTATGAATTATCGTGAGGAGGAGCTTCGTGAGCTTGCTGTGAGGTCTGGCAATGTTCCTGTAGCGCCGGTTAGGGCTAGTCGTGCTCAGCGTCGCGCCACGGCTAAGGGTTCAAAGCGTGGCGGTTTGATTTCGGGCGGTTTGACCGGTATGCTTGGTAGCACCCCTGCGGGTACGGCGTTGGGTGCCCCGTCGCCTGGTGTGCCGTCCACTTTTGGTCGCTAAACCCTGCCGCTATTTTCTGTTGCTTTATTTAAGAGAAGAGGAACCGTTATGTCTGAGCTTGTTATTTTGAAGAATCCTGATTTTGACGCTTTTGCACGATACGTGACAACTGATTGCGCTTTCACTACATGGGAGTCTCATATGCGGCGAACTTTCCGCCTATTGGGTTTCCCGGCTGATTTTAATATCATGCCGCCCGCACCTACGGTAGGTGTTGCCGCCGGTATTATGCCTCGTACTTGGCACCGCCTAGCCATTGCTAACGGGTCATACGCGCCGGTTCTGGAGGCTTTGACCGGCAAGCCCACTAGCAACCCTATTATTGATGTTGAGGGTCTTTCTGAGATGCTGGAGCACCCTATGGCACCTGTATTCCTGCATGGTGTCCGTAAGTTTACGGGTGAACAGCTCGGTATCCTGAACATGCTTGCCTCACCTCACATGGACGCTCTTGTTGGTGTGGTTGGTGTAGATGCTCTGCTAGGTTTCTTGCCTGCGTGTCCGCTTATTTCTCGTAAGGGCGTGGCGTTCCTTGGTGGGGAAATTATGGAGCATGGTTGCGCACACGTGGTTCCTGTGAAGCCTTCACAGGTTTTCGATTCCGCATTGGGCAAAGTTCTTCATGAGGCACTGAGCCTAGCTGAGGAAACTCTAGCGGAAGCACAGGGTGTGCCGCTAGAAACTAGCCGCGCTTGCTGGTTCCTCACTCATGACTCTGCCCTGTGGAGTGATGTAGATATTCCCTCTATCGCGCCCGGTGACGATACTAAGGACTCCAAGGGTGAAATAGTAGTAACAGAGTCGCCTGCATTTGAGGACGTACTACTATTCTAAGACCTTTGAAGGCACCTAGAAGCCCCTAACTTGCAATCATTGAGTGGTTGCAGGTTAGGGGCTTAATTGTGCCCTTAGATGGGCGATTAGGGGCTTGCTTTGAGTTCTTCCAGTGGTGGGCGTGATTTAGTTTGACTGAATCCGGGTAGTGGGATAGCGAAACGGATACGCTGGTGTTCTGGCTGGTACACAGCCCACACCTGCATCTCAAGCATAGTAACGTCCATTTGTGCTAGGTACTGCTGATATTCTGACACAAACCGGGCGGCTACTGAAGCCGTTGCCTGGTTAGTATGGATTTCGCCACGCAACCCGTGGTGTGATGAGTTAGTGAGGGCACTCTTGCAGTCCACCACAATACCGTAGCTACCATCAGCATTTATGTCTGGGTCTATATGCGTGATGGTTACCGATAGTGGTGTGTACCCGTCATGGAGCGTCTGGAAGTTACGCCTCTTCTTATCGGGTAGATGTACCGTTGCTAGTAGATATTGGGGGTGACTCATGGGGTCGCCTTTCTGCTTGTTTCTTTATAAGCTAATAACCCCCTAATGCGATATTAGGGGGTTATTAGCTTAGGGTATAAGGATTAGTCCTCGGTGTTCAGTGCCGGGGTGCCCTTCCAGCCGTGCTGGGCGTGAAGTCGTCGCCATACGAGGGGGCTGATTCGACCGTCCGGTACCATGTATCGACCAGTGAAGCCTGCCGCCTGGAACTCCTTGAAGGACGGCTTACCCTTGGGCGGCTCGACACTCTGGATGGTCATATCCTTGTCACCAAAGCGTGCGCCGGTCACAGCATCTACTCGCATAGACATACCCTGGAACGAGTGCTGTCGCTCTGCCCACTCTTCAAAGGTCATGGGGTCACCCAGCTCATCAACGGACTCATACGAGATGACCGGAGACAGTGCTACACGGTCTTCGCTCATGCTGAGGACGATAGCCTCAATGTAGGTATCCCAGTTCTCTTCGTCTTCAAGCGGGGAGTCTTCGCTGGGGGTGACCTTTGCAATGACGCGGGAACCAATGGTGTAGACGTGACCATTGAGGTGGGTCTTCCAGAGGTAGCCTGCCAGTCGTTCCTCATAGAGTGCCTGGATGCGACCTGCAACGTCGAGGGCGGTTACACAGTCGGGGAACTGCCAAGAGTCACTAAGGATTTCTTCAGGGGTGGTGCCCAGGTGATACGCCAGGTCTTCTACGGTGATACCTGCTTCTGCTAGGGTTTCAAGTTCGGCTTCCTTGGTGAAGATTTCAGGCTGACCGCTCTTGATGATGAGCTTACCCTGATGCTTGCTTTCAGTATCGTGCTTGCAGTCAAGGTTAATAAGGTTGTTGGTGCGGGTTTCAGTCAAAGTTATAATTCCTTCGTTAGATATTTGCTTGTTTGTGATGATGTAGGCACTGGCTAGGAGGTGGGGCTGTGACCCCTCAGTGCCTACTGAATACGATTTTAACACACTCTAAATGTCATGTCAAACCAGGTGCAGGACTACCGCATCACGGGGCGTATATGCCATACTAGATAAGGCACACTACTAACTGATGACTTGGAGGTCTTGCTGTGTTTAACGAACATCTTGAGTGTGAGCATTTTACTCTCGTAAACATTATTGACGTAACAATTATAACACACTCAATGGGTGTAGTGCAATCCGCCCGGTCGTACAGGCTTATAGGGGTAAGTAAGGCACCCAAAGGGGTTTATGATATAGGCGCAATTCTTCCCGAGCTGGGTGGTCTGCAACAAATTCAAACCTACCTACCACCTGCAAACACCGGCAATAAAACCTATGCACTAAACGTCAGGGCACGCATGACCATCATGGGGCAAGAACAAATCACACCCCTACTAGAAGAACTATTCGACCAAGGGGCACGATACATCAACCTCAAGGTAGCATGTGAACTAGTATCCCTAACCCATGAAAACAACACCGCCCTATACAGGTTAGCAACCCACCTAACCAACACCATCCCAGACGACACAAAAGAATCACCAGTAACCACCTGGAAGAACCTAGTACAAGAACTACACAAGACCGCACAAGAAACAGCCAAAGAAACTGTAGAGTGCCCCGGAATTAACCCCATCAAATGCGCCGACAGAGCTATAAACCACACACCCGAGGCAAACCGTCTCGTGGAAAAACTAACAAAGGAATAACCCTTGAACCTAAAGTATGAAACCCTAACCTACACCGGCAACGCAAACCAGCCTAGCGACTTCGCAGGACACAATGGCAATATCATTTGGGCTATTGACGGCGCAACCCCCCTATGGGAAAGCGTATTCACCGAAAACGATGTAGCATATGCGCTAGGTATTCTAAATGAAGTGCTCACCAGCCTGGATACCGCCAAGTTCGATGAGAACTTCACTCTACAGGACTTCTTCGCCGCAGGTATCTACCAAGCGCGAGAACAAATTACGGAACAGTACCCGAACTTCTTCGACGTAAACGAGAAGTACCTCATTACCTTCTCGATTGCGGCGGCACGAGTCAAGGAAGACATTGTAGAGTACCTCATCCTTGGTGATAACGCCCTAGAGTACACTATTAAGATTGATTCCGCTATCGCACGTAGCGCTATCACTGATACCCGCATTGCGCCGTTTAAATCTGTGAACCGTACCCTGATTGCCAACACTGAGAAGGTGGAAGGTAAGCGACCCGAAGCGCTCGCGGAGGAGCGTCTGGAGATTTACCGTGATGCCCGCGTGGTAGCTAATCAGCGTGGCGGCTACCCGATTGCCACGTTTGACCTGAAAACTCTAGAGTATTCCATTCGCGGCTCATTCTACACTTCAGTTCAGGACTACCCGTTCACCATTGCAGTGTTTACTAACGGTTTCACGTCTGACTTCTCACCCCTACCTAATGACCTGACGGTTCGTTACACCGAGGGTATGAAGCGCCTAGCTGATTCAGAGTCAGCATACGAAGCGGCTGTAGCATATGTTGAAGTTAGCTAATTCACTAATGTAGTAGCACTATAAGAATGAGGGTGCCTCATCTAGATATTGTCTAGGTGAGGCACCCTCATTCTGTTTAGTTTCAGTATTCGGGGCGCGCCCTGGGAGGACGCTCAATAGGCACACCGTTCAGGGTTTCATAAATCTGACCCTTCACGATTTTACCTTCATAGATTTTGGAATCACCGGCAGTCTGACTAAACCCACACTGTACAGCGGTTCCACCAAGGACGGAGGAGCCACGGTGTACAGCATACCCATAAAGCGCGGCATTGCCAGTAGTTAGAGCATTAACCATGCATACGGCATCATCAAATACCATACTGTTCTCAGCTACCCACGCTTCACCACACGGAGACAGGTTCTTCTCAGACTCAATCCAACCCCCAACAGTTCCGGCTGTCACCGAGTATCGGGGAATATTTACCTTGGAGACGATACGGTGCAAGGTTACGGTGCGGTCACGGATATGCGGGTGTGCAATGACTAGGGTATCGCCGGTAAAGTCGTACTTCTTATTAGCCATAGGCTCCCCTTACTTCTCGTTAGTGTAGGGCTTGATGGTTACATACTCGTGGGTCACCATTGAGATGTAGTCTTCCACGCCTTCAGGGGTGTATTCCTGCGGGTACGGGTAGACGTTCATGTAAAGCTGAGAGTTTTCCAGGGTTTCGAGGGCTTCAGGCTTGAGGTTGCCGTCTTTGTCTAGGTCTTCGTCAATACTGAATGGGATAACTTCGATAGCGCCGTCATAGGTGGTATCACCGTCAGGGTCGATGCGCATACCAAAATCATTGCTGTTGAAGTACAGCTTTTCTACTTCTTCGCCCTTGATGATGGTTCCGTCTTCTCGCTTCACGAAGAGCGCATCAGGGAACCATGACTGATGTTCTGCCACGGTGACGGTGTAGGGATTAGCTGTTTCGTAGCCGTCTGCTACTTCACGGGCGATGTCCTTGAGGGTTAGAGGCTTGCCGGTGAGCTGTGCCCAGAATCCGCTCGGGTCTGCAACGCTTTCTGCGTCTTCAAGTTCGACGATGTAAAGCTTTTCGTTGGTGGTCATTCTTTTTCCTTTGATTACTCGGGTTGTGATGAATTTATTGTATCATACCCATATGGGGCGTGAAAACCGTACCAATCTGAGGTGAAATCCCAGGGATTTGTCTTAAATTGGTACGGTTTTCCACTATTCTAGTTCTAGCTATTGAGGCGCTTTTCAATACCCTTAATTGCCTTCTCCCAGTCATCTGAGAGGAAGTACTCATGGCTTTCATTGACGGCGGCAACAACACAGTCTGCCTCATACAGTCGCCACGCCATGCTTCCACCATCAAGAGAACAATAAAGGTAGGTGGGTGCTAGACCTAGCGAGTTGAGCATGGTCTTAGTGGTAGAGTGGGCAATCTTCTCACTTGCGGTGAAGTTGCTGGTAATAAAGGACTTCCAGAGCGCGGTGTGTGCGACTAGAACCTTCGGCCTCACGTTATCCCGTCCGGGAATCGGGTTCGGGTAGTGCTCAATCATGGCGCGGATAGTGTTCGGTGCCCAGCAGTAGCTCGGCAAGCGCCGCTTCTTAGGTTCCGGCTCGTAGGGGCTGAGGAGAATCGCGTCAGGTGTATATAGTTCGCGAATCTTCTGTACTAGCGTCAGGGGGTTGGTGGGCAGGTCGCGTTCCTTCTTGAGTTCGGCGGCTACGGAGCTGGTGGTGTACACCTTGAATAGGTCGCTAGTGTCTGCGGGGGTTTCAATCGCACTCTTGGGGGTTTTGCTGTTTTCTTCTAGGAAACTCATGTGTGTTGTTACTTCTTGTCTGTGGTTTTGATGTTGTCGTATGCGTCGAGGATGCGGTCAGCTTCCTTGGTGGTGTAGAGCAGGTCTGCCATGCGGATAGTAGCTGAGTCGGTGTTTGCCTGTGGTACCTTAACGAACTTTGCGGGGTTAGCCTTCAGAATATCCAGGACTTCCTGTTCGCCGTGAGTGCGTGCTACCTTGAAAGTGCGGAAGCTAATTCCATGCAGTGTCTCAGATTCAGTGTTGGGGAATACTTTCCGTGCACCCTTGACCCATTCTTCACTGGTATCATGCCCACCGGTCTGCCATGCCCAGTCCTTAATAAATGCGAGCTGTTCGGTGGTGTATAGGGGCAGGTTGGTTCCCTTGCGCCAGTTCAGGGTGTATGTGTAGGTTCGTTTGGCGGCTTCTAGTAGCTTCAGAATCCTTTCACCTGCAATGGTGCTGTTCTTAATCTTGAGGTCTTCATCGGTGATGTTAGGGCGCATAATCGTCCTATGCGCCTGATAGCCAGAATATAGTACAGTGGGTTTATCGGTGATGGTGCCCTGTAGTGAGGGTACGGTCTTGATAGTGGGTGCCGAAATTGTGGCGGCTAGGGGGTTGGCGTTATTGATTGTGCCGGGGGTTGTGGTAGTCATACTTTCCTTAACTATAAATATTTAAAACTATTAGTGAAATAATTATAGCACATTGTCTTCTAGTATGCCACAACCCCCAGCTCATATGGTAAAATCACCCACCCAAAGCGCGCATGTACTCCCGAATAAGACCCCAAGCGGGCACCCCGGAATCATCTACAGGTAGAGACACAATATCCCTAGAAATATACTTAGGGTTAGGTTGGTATCCGTAATTATACTTACCCATAAACCGGCGGAAAGCCGTAGTCATATACACACCCACAGCCGGGTCAAGCTCAAACCCGATAGAAGTAAGACGAATAACACGCTCAGTAGGCGCATAAGGCGACGGCTGGAAGAACACACAATCAGCACCAACACTACCCGACTGGGCAATAGTTATCTCATTCTCACAAGCAACCACCGCTTCCTTATTACCAACATGGGCACTAACCCCATTATTCAGGAGGCTTTTAGTCACATAACGTATACGACCAGGCACCTGCTCACGCTTCAGCACTTCACGACCACCCAGGTTAGCGTTGAATAGGTCGCCAACCTTAAATAGTTTACGGGGTGCCGCCTCCATCTTCCTCATGACACCCTGCGGGTCGCCGGGTACCCCTTCAACCCTGTAGTGTTTCACGTCATTATATTCTTGCTCGTTATCTATGAACTCGTGGTAGCGTTGCAGGTCAGACCTGAACATGTCATGTGTCAGCTCAATAACAGGCGAGTAGCGAGGCCCCTCAATACTATCTGCCGGGTTCTGGTAGGTGGTGGTTTTGTCGTCCTTGCGTCCCGCGATAACGTCTAGCCAGTGTTGCCGGTATTGCGTTTCCCACAGCTTATCAGTGTCATACCGCCCCTTACGCGGTACAGTTACTAGTCCGTCGTCTGTCATGGCGTGTACCCTAATCGGCTGGTCGCCTTGTGGCGTACCGGCTGTAATGTAGAATACGCTTGTCTGGATTCGTAGCCTCCAGAACGTTTCCAACGGGAATGATAGGATTTGGGTTATCTGGTTGTTTTGTAGGAGCCAGTTCTTGAACTTATCGGTTGCCCTATCAAGTTTATGGGAAGGCAAGATAAACGCACATACCGTACCGGCTGGCACAGACTCTAGGACATTACGGACAATGCGCAGGCACCCGTGCGTATTCTCATAGGGTGGGTTCATGATAACTCGACTAATTCCACGTCCCTGTATCCAATGCTTGACAGATTCACTACTTGAGTCACCTTCAATAATCATGTAGGGGTGACCCGTGAGCATTTGTCCAGCTTTTGCGATTGCGTACACAATAGGACTATATTCCACAGCGTAAGAGCTTGTAGGTAGGCCGCTAGTGTGTGTCATTGCCGCCTGTGTCAAGATTCCCGTACCGTTACATGCGTCTAGCACCTTGTCCTTAGTCGTGATATTTAGGGTTTCGGCAATGAAGTGCGCAATATGTGGCGGGGTGAACACTTGACCGAGTGAGCTTTTAGAACCCCTTAGTGCTTCAATGAAAGCGGGGGCAATCGCTATGCGCATGACATCCTGGCTCGGCTCCACCTTCGACGCGGCAACCGCTGAACGTCCAATAAATACGCGCCTCTGACCTGTTTCTTTCGCCAATTGCTTTTCTTTCCGCTCTTTATAGAAGCTAATAAAAAGTATAAAGAAAAGACCTAGTGTGCCTATCAGTAGCATTAGGTGCTGTAGGTTCAGTATAGAAGATGGTACAAAGAAAATGGGGAACAAGGTAGGTTTTCCTTTACTTGTCTTCAGGGGTCTGCTTGCGCTTTGAGAGCTTGGTTAGTTCCCTAACGATTGCTTGCGAAATAGTGGACAAACCGCTTCTGTGCTTCGTTTTCGTCCGCGATAATGTTTACGGAACTGCTTGTGCTTGGGCGCGTTATTGCTTCCCTGAAGGTGAGGGGCTCGGCGTATGCATGGCGAAGAATCTGTGTGTAATCGAGGTTAAGAAGGGCTTCAGTAATTTCTTCTCGGGTGACGTTGAGGTTATCTGCTAGGGTGGTCTTGGTGATTGCGCCCGCAAATTCTTCTGCATCTTTACGGTGGGCGCGTACTGCTACCGCAATGTCACACCCAACACTTTCTGTCGCCTCATCGAAAGATTCCTGGGTCACTAAACGGTGCCTACGCATACCGTATTCATTGTCGGGGTCTTCGTATGCGGTACCCATGAGCGCGTAGGCGGGGTTTACTGATTCGAGGTCTTCGCCACCCTTTACAATGAGATTCTTAATCTCTGCTAGGTGTGCTTCGTAGCGGCGCGCTTCGACGCTTTTGTGGCGGAACATCAGTTTGATAATAGATTCAAACATGTCAGTGGGTTTCCTTCCTGTGGCTGGGTTGTGAGTTTAGATGTGGGTGAATACCCGTTAGGTACTAGTTGTATCTAGCGGGTATTCTTTATTGGGCGGGATTTACGCCCAACCGTCCACACAGTATGTGATGGTGTAGTCTGTTGCACTGTTTAGGTATACGGTTTCTACAGGCTCACGGGTGCGTAGTACGTTCAGTCCCTGGTACTTGCGGATGACGATTACGGCATTGCTGAGTAGGTGTGCGTAGTATTTCGCGTTCTCCTTGGGGAGTGCCCCTGAAGTGTACTCTACCGCGTTATGGATTTCCTTCAGTACGTCGTGCGGTAGGCGCGGCTTACCGGGTGCTGGGGTTGCTTCTTCAGTTTCTACACCTAGATACTTTCCTTCAGTGTCATACTTGATAGTGACCGTGAAGTATCCGCTAAGGCGTGACTTACCCTGGGTTGGGTTTTCCACTATACTTTCAATGATTAGGGGTGCTTCCATGAGAAATTAGTTCTCCTTGTTAGTTTCGACATAGACGCGGCTTCCAGCACCGCCACTAGTGAAGCCCTTGAGCTCGTAGATGCCGGTGGCAAGTAGAAGAGCTTCAGTTAGGGATGCCTTGTTCGCGTATACGATACAGGGGGTCTGCTCGCCGTAGGCGGCATTGTACTCTTCAATGGTAGCACGTTTCGTGAGGAAGCGCTCCGCTACGCGAACCTGCTCGTCCGTGTAGATTCCCTTGCCGTTACGCTTATCAATGTACGCCGGGGCGAGTAGACCTTCAGCACCAAGTGCCTTGAGACGATTATTCAGTGCTCCGAGGGACTTGCTACCCAATGCCGCGTAGGTTGCACTCGGGGCGTAGAAAAGCTGTTCAGTCGGGTTAGTGATGGTCACTAGCGCTTCTTCAGCCGCCTTAGCGCCGGATGCGGTGAGTCGGATAGCGCGCTTCATTCGCTGGTCGTTGGGTACTACACCGTAACCCTTCTCAATGATTACATCAAGGAGGTTGGCGGGTAGGCGGTGCTTGCTTGCACCCAAGTCCTTGGTGGCGATTCGGGTGTTTCGGTGGGTGCGGTTGTAGTATCGCAGGAAAGTACCCAGGGAGTACAGGTGCGGCATGAAGTTATCTACCGGTTCGGTGAATACGGTAGTGTTGGTTTCAGGGTCGTAAGCGTCCAAGAAGCAGGGGGTAGTGTAGGCGGGGAAGTCTGCAACCTCAAGCTCACCTGCGGGGTTATCAAGCGGCGGGGACATGGGGCGGATTACGACTACACCGGTTAGGGTTGCCGGGTTTTCGGTGGTAGCATTTGCGGTCTGTTCTACTACTTCTTCCAGGGGGAAGCCGATGGAAGCTAGAACTCGGTTTGCGGTAGCTTCGTCCTTGTATAGGTCAAAGAGGTACTTCTTAGCGTTGTTGAGATTGAGGGGGGTGTACTTGTTGTTATGCATTGTTGGTTACTTCCTTTAGGTTTGCTACGGCGATTTCCCAGAACTGGTCTGCATCAATTTCGGGGTTCTGGTACCAGCCACGGTGGTTCATGAAGGGGGTGTCATTGAAGAGGATGACCTTATCGGCAATAGGGTCTACATTGAAGTCTTCTGCGTTGCCTTCGCCTGCGTTGAGGGCATCAAGGACTAGGGCGTTGGTTGCTTCCTGGATGTCCGTATAGATTTTAGGGGCTTTTTCATTGCGGTCATTGTGCTTGCATACGATGCAATCATTGGGGCACGGGTTTTCAAGCATTATGCTTACTCCTTGTTAGTCATGAAAAATTCTTAACTCCATTATGGCACACCCTGAATCTGTTTGCAAATCCAAATCATGTGATTACCCTCACAAATGCCTTGAGATATAGAAAAACCATACCAATATTGGTATAACCCTCGGGTTTTTTCCATAATTGGTATGGTTTAACTACTATTATTGGTACCCCCACCGGGACTCGAACCCGGAACACGTGAGGTTTGAGCTCACTGCCTCTACCAATTGGGCTACAGGGGCTAGTGGTGCCCGGCTACTATGGTGGTTGTTTGGCGTGTTGGTGTCTTGTGGTATAGTAACCGGGCAAGTACGCCGTGTGGGGCTTGAACCCACGACCGTCACCTTATAAGAGTGATGCTCTAACCGACTGAGCTAACGGCGCTTGATGTAATCAAGTATAGCACACCGTCAGAGCCAATGCAAAGTGTGCTAAAATTGAAGTCCGCCCCGGCGGTATGCTACCATCTAGAAACTCAAACTACAGAAAGAAGAAACGCCATGAGTAACCATATTTCACTGACCTCTAAAGGTCTGACGTACACGGCTAACCGGCTAGAAGTCGGCGGCAAGCCAGCTGTAACCATCCTGGTTACCGATAACCAGCCCGAAGGTAAGCTCCACTACCCCATCAACGGCACCCTGTTTACTTTCGCGCCTCGTACCGTGACTGTAACTAACACGTTTACTGAAAGCTACACGGGTGCTGAGAAGACCTTTACCCTATTCACTACTGAACCGGGTAAGCGTGCCGGTGGTGCCGACCAGCTTCTTGATGGTGGCTTCCATAGTGTCAAGGCGGCAACCGCCTGGCTGGAAGACCCGGAAGCTGTAGCAGTATTCGTTAAGGACTTCGTAGAAGCGAACGCTTCACGTCTTTCAGCTCTGATTTCCTCTAGCCGCAACTGGGGTAATGGTAGCGTTGAGCGTATGAATATTGCGGCATCTGAAGTTACCGGAATTATCAACATTAACGAAAAGGTGCAACAGTCGCTAGTGGACAAGCTCATCACTGAATACATTCAGGTTGCTTCCCGATAGGTCAGCACTTAGCTTCTATAATTATATATAGGCAACAAGAAGGGGTGAACCGCCTGATTACCAGGAAGGTTCACCCCTTCTCTATATGCACCTATTCACTTATGAGAATCAGGTACGATGCTCTTTAGTCGAAGGAACAGCTACCCGAGTCATATGAAGATGACGAATCGTAGGAAGAGTAGCTAGAACTGCAATCATAGGACGAAGAGTAGCTACTTGAATAGTCGTTGTCGTTGTTGTAGTAGCTGTTGCCGCCAAATACGCTGGGGTAGCTGGAGTTGCTGGAGCTTTCGCGGCGGCGGCGTTCAGCTTCGCGCTTCGTAGCGGCGTGCTCGGAGTCGCTGATATTCGGAGTCGTAGGACATGGTAGGGGTTTCCTATCTGTTGATTAGTATTTCGATAACTATTATAACACAGTTTTTGCTGTGTTGCCACCTGTTGCGATAACGTGTTTCGCTTGGATAGTGTAGGGGCGACCCACGTTCTCTGGTGATTCTATTATACCAAAGATGACGGTGCTCATGCCTTTGTGGGCGGCTTCGTTAATGAACGCTTTATCTTCGGGCGCTAGGAGGATTGTTAGGGTGAGGTTGTTGTCGTTAAGCGCTGTGCTAATGTCATCTGATATTGTGGCTGTTACTGTGTCACTGTGGATGTTGGGGGCGACTTTGAATCGTGGTGGGGTTTTCCTGGCTAGGGTTGCTTGCAGAATGTGCTCTAAGGTTGTTGCTTCCTGGAACGGTTCTAGGATAGGTGTTGTTCCGTGCTGGTCGTACTGTGAGGTGTTGATGTGTACGGGTAGGGTTTGGCATGTGAGAGTGTGTACTTTTACGGGGGTGTAGTGGGTTCCTAGTGTCATAGGGTGTTGCTTTCTTGTGGGTATGGCGGCACCCGCCGGGTGCTCATAATATCCCGGCGGGTGTGTTTCATGTATGGGTGTTATGCGCCGTAGATTGCCTGCTCTACAACCTTCACAAGGTTCATGAGGGTAATATTCTCAGGGTTTCCGGTGGCGCTCTTGGCGAGCCTCTTCAGTTCCTTCGGCATGATGGAGAACGGGACGGATAGGAACATGCCGGTACCGGTTGCCAGCTTACTTGCGGCGGTCATGGTCGGCTTGAAAGCTACACGTAGCGCTTTGTGGGGTCGCGCCGGGTTGCCTGCAAGTACGATGAAGTTGAGTGCCTGCACGATTCGGTGCATGTTCTCGTCTTGACCGTTGGTGTTCGTACCGTTTTCGGTGATGATAGTGGTGAAGCGGGTTGCGATACTTCCGGCGGTGTTCGCGTCGTCGTTCGGGATAGACTTCAGGGCACCATGAGGGTCAGCGAAGATAGCTTCCGGGGTGAGGCGGGTAACCTTGTTGCCAATATGGGCTTCGGCATAGTCTACAAGGGTTTCATAGACCGCCTGGGTACCCAGCACACCGATGATACCTTCACCAGCCATAACAGCGTATTCTAGGAAAGTTGCCTTATCGTCGTGCGGGATGCGTGCCAAAGCTTCCATATAGTTATCCCAGCTTCGAGGGGAACGCCAAGCATAGACAGTAGCGTCATAGGCGTTCTTATCTAGGTTCTTGTCGATGAGGGAGATGCGCATAGCATTATTCGGTTCGTAGAACACGGAGGAGTTCTCGACAATATAGTTTACGATAGCTTCACGAACAGCAAGCTCATGCTTCAGGGTGGGCTTACCCCACTTGGTTCGTGCGCCCGGTGCCCAAGCGGTCACGGTCTGCTGTACAGGCAACCAGAAGACACGGTTCTGCGTCGCCAGCTGGATAGGTGACGGGTTCACAGATTCGGTGGTGCTGTTGGTTGCAAGTACGATAATCGTTTCCGCAGGCACTTCAGAGTTATCAGGGAATAGGCGCTCATTGAGAAGCTTCAGCATTGCCGCCTGCACGTCAGGGGTGGAGTTGCTGAACTCGTCAAGTAGTAGAACTACCTTACGGTGGGTGCGGATTTTCACCTGGAACGCCTCATTGAGATAGACGGCGGCGGGTACCTGTGTCACCTTACCTGTTTCTAGGTCTTCAATGTCGATTGAACCTACTGAGGGGATACCGCCGAGTGCTTCAGGGGTCATCTGCGCACCAATGAGCGACACGATACTATATCCGAGCTCTTCGGCTAGTGCGGTGAACTGTGCGGTCTTACCGATACCGGGTGAACCAATGAAGCCTACGGGCATACCGGGGGTGAGGGTGCCGTCGTCTGCAACGGCGGGGGTTGCCTGCATCTTTACTGCATTGATAGCCTTATCTAGGGGTACGGGCTGTTTGCGGATAATATGGGTCAATGTTTTTCCTTCTTGTGCTTGTTTGCGATTGATTCGTGGTTAATTATACCACCTGTAGGAGAAGTGCCCCTACAGGTGGTACAGGGCTTGAGGTTACGGTGTTACCTCAATGATTTTCGGTTGAGTGGCAACCGGTAGGTCACTTATCACCTGCTCTAGGGCTGTACGTTCCGTTTCCTCTAGCGGCTTTGTGGAGAGGATGACCGTCCGGTAGGTGTGGTGTTCTGCAAGCTTGAGCTTGACTTGGTTCCAGTCTGCTTCGCCGTCGGTTACAAGGATAGCCAGGTTTGCGGACTTACCGGCGTTCCTGTTGCCACCCTGCTCGTAACTGTTAAGTTCGTCAAAGAACGGCGCTAGTTCTGTGCCGCCACCACCATATAGGGTCAGGTCGTTCACAGTGAAGAGCTTCTGGATAGCGTGAATGTCCGCATCAATGGAGATGCTGTAAATGTCTGCTAGTCCACTGACGGTTTCTAGAATGTCCGCGAGGTGTGTTACGGCACTATTCAGGTCGCCCTTTTCAAGCATGGAGCTTGACGTGTCGACACCTACATAGATTGTGGGCTTAGAGTTCAGGCGGGTGGGGTAGATAATCTTTCCGCCCATGACTCCGTTTAGCCTGTTGTATGAACGGTAGGTGCGGCGCATGGAGCCACGGCTACGCTGTGAGGCGGCTAGGCGAACAATAGCTGTTAGTTCTGACTTCCAGTTAGGCTTGTCTGATTCGGTTTCTTCTAGAATCCAGTCGAGTAGCTGACCGCCCGCCTGCTGGTTTCGCCGTTCATTGATAGCTTCTAGACGTGCTAGGGCTTGCATGTTCTGCTGTGCTAGGGTCTTGTCCATGTCTGGCAGTTTTTGCACGCCTAGTTGATCGAGTGCCGCCTCTAGAGTTTTTTCGTCTACAAAGTTTTCTGATTCCTGGCTTTCGTTACCTGATTCCTGCTTATCACCTTCAGGGGTTTCTGATTCCTCTTCAGGGGTTTCAGGCGCACTATCATCGCCTACACTATTACTGTCCTGATTTTCAGGGGCACGCAGGGCACTGTAAAGCTCTTCGGCTGTACTATAACCTGGCTGGTTGTAGTCTTCAGGGCGCTTATCAGCCTCGGGGTTTAGCTGGATTACGGGCTGTAGTGCGTGAAGGTGCTCATTGATTTCAAGGTCGAAGGCTAGGCGGGTCAGCTGTTCATCAGTCATGCCGCTACGCTTAGTGCGCTCAGGTTGCAGGGTTGCCATGCGCAAAATTTCACGCATGACCATACCGGGTAAATATTCACTCTGGGAGCCACTGAGAGCCGCTGTAGGGACTACAATACGCCAACCTGAGTCAATATATGCCTGCGGCAAGTTTTCAGCCGCAGAGAGCCGCACCTGGCTTGCAATAGGTGCCAGATAGGGTGCCAACCCAATAACGGTACCCTGCGCATCAATATACGCTTCCTGTTCACTTTCAGTAGGTGAACGCAGACCAAGGTCTGATACTTGCATACGGTTTCTACCTCCTAATTGAGATGATAAACCCCCGCTCTAAAAGGCGGGGGTTACTTGTCGCTTTAGCTATTATTCGGGGTTCCGCCAAGGGTCTTAATTGCCTCATAGGTGGTGATAGTCACACCTGGCAGGTAGTCGGCGGGCATAGTTCCAGGCTTAGGCATCGTCATATTATGGATTCCTTTCAAAGTTTATATAGTGTCTATTTCTTACTTATCGCGATGAGCGGGCTCGTAACCCTCCCAGGGCATGTTAGCGTCATTGTGTGCGTGAGCTACAGTTTCATTATTTGCCGCCGCATGGTCAAGCGGGCAATTACCGGGTGCCATGCAACGGTGTTCCTTCTTGGATTCGTAGGGGCACTTATCCTTACCTACACACACATGCTCACCCTGCTTAGGATTGGGGCGGTTAAGTGCTTCACGGATTCGGTTAATAATAGTGGAAAACATGGGGTATACTCCTTAGCTTGTAGTGCTTTCTATGGTGAACTCATCACCTTATGTCTCTATTATGACACACCCTGTAGTGTTTTGCAAACCAAAACAGAGTGAAATGCGCCACAGGCTCAAAATGTATTCCAATCAACCAAAAGCGGTACCCGCCACCCCGTAAAAGGAAGCGGATACCGCATAAGCATACCCCGCCGGACTTGAACCGACACCGGTGGTTTTGGAGACCACTGTTCTACTCGTTTGAACTAGGGGTATTTAAACTAGGGGAATCAACCCCCGTAAGTGGTGCAGGAGGGACTCGAACCCACGAAGCTAAATAGCAACAGATTTACAGTCTGCATCCTTTGCCGCTAGGAAACTACACCAAGATTTAATTACAAGGCAACCCGAAAGCCACCCCAGAGCCCCCTACCGGAATCGAACCGATGACCCCCTGTTTACGAAACAGGTGCTCTAACCAACTGAGCTAAGAAGGCGCAAGTAACCCTAAAAGGCAAGGCATTACTTTTCGTTCCTCCCGCCGGACTCGAACCGACACCATCCTGCTTATGAGACAGGTGCTCTACCGAATTAAGCTAGAGAGGTATATAACACTAGATATATCTAGCGTTCGAGGCGCATACGGGACTCGAACCCGTCACCCCTGCTTGGAAGGCAGGTGTTTTACCGGATAAACTAATGCGCCATTGGTGCTAACACATTTCACTATATCATAGCTTCCTATGGTTAGCAACCACACTATTTGGTGTGGTGTAGAACCCAGGGCTGGACTCGAACCAGCAGGCGGCGGGGTTTAAAGTCCGCTCGGGTCGAGTTCCGGGCACCTTGTGCATTAGGTTGTCGCCCAGCCCCCTACCCCCGTTTTCCATTTGCGGCACCTGGGGGTTACAGCTTGCACTTGCTTGTAACCGTGCGCCCTACTGGAGTTGAACCAGTGGCCTCCGACTCTTCAGGTCGGCGCTCTGCCAAACTGAGCTAAAGGCGCTTGCACCACATGAAGTTTTACCTTTATCATGCGGTCACATATTCATTATAGCACTCTCAAAATGTTTTGCAAGTCGAAATTAAGAAAATTTCTGTGAGGTGTGACACTAGCCCTTGGTTAGATTCTTGACTGCTTCCATGATTGCTTCTGCGTCTTCCTGTTTGAATAGCATGTCTTTGAGGCTTAGTTCGGTGGAGGAGTCTCGCTTGGAGCCGTAGGGTGCGACGGCACCTACAGGGCGGTGCTTTTTGAGAGTGGTTCGCAATACGGTGACGCTTGCGTTTCCTAGCATCCGTTTAATGCGGGGCGGCAACATGTAAAGCTCTTCATGGGGTGCGTTGGCGGGGAAGTGTAGCTTAGCTTCTTCAATGCACGCCTGCTTATCGTCGCCCTTTGCCGTATTCCAGCGTCGGATTAGTTTTGCTTGCTGTTCGGTGTATAGGGTGTAGCGTTCCTCGCCTTTCAGGTCTAGGGCACGCTTGGAGGGTGATACTTTGCTTTCTTCTAGGAATTGTCGGGTTAGTTCATGTGCACCGGATAGGGTTCGCGCCCTACCGACGAGCATGTTCCCTAGCTGAATATTGCTCTTGTAGACTAGTGCGCCGGGTCGCATGATACCTTCTAGCCCTTTTTCTACAACGGGTGGTTCCCAACCTTCGGGGATTTCACCGACATAGTATCGGGGGTTTAGGGCGTGTGCAATGAAGTTGTCCAGGTCTTCCTGCTGGATTCCGTGGTGGTATGCGGAGCGGTCGGTTGCTACGTACTCTGTGTATGCGGTCTTCAGGTCTTGGGTTTTCAGCTTCTCATTGTTGAGCTTGCGGATACCTTCTACTGTGTAGTAGTGCTTGAAGGTTGCCGGTTCGGTGAAGATGTGGCGGCTCGTGCGTGTGGGGTGCCCTGGTTCTAGTTTAGTGGTGTCTACTAGCCATACTGTGTCTAGTGTGCCGTAGTCGATTACGCCTGTTAGGGGTACGCCGGAGATGGTGACAGGGTTCTCGTGTGTGGCGTGTTCGGTGATTTCTTCAACGATTTCAGGGTGTAGCGGGGTGTCGGACGGGTGGATTCGGTAGAAGTTCTTACGTACTTCGGTGCAGTCGTATCCGGGTACCGCATCAATTAGGGAACTGGTGAGTAGGCGGTATTCCTTGAGGGTTAGCAGGTCGGTGGGCTTAGGTGAGGACATAGGCTTCTCAGCTTTCTTTAAAACATCTTGTAATCGTGTGGTTTATACCTGAGAGTATACCATAATGCGCTGGACGTGCAAAAACCCACCAAGGGACGTTGAATCCTTGGTAGGTTCTTGGTTGAGCGCCACTACTTGATAGTAGGTGCCGGGGTCATGGCGTAGTACACATCTTCCTTGTACTGGTTGCTGTGCTTCTCAATTTCACGCAACGCACGCAGGATAGCGGCATCTACCATAGGCGCGGCATCCTTCCCCTTTATGTTCTTGGTGTACATGTCAATGACGGGAACATGTTCCTTGAGCAAGGCGTGCAGGTCGCCGCAATAGTTCAACTCAATAGCGGCGGATTCGGCATATTCGGGCGAGTCCTTAGCCGGAAAATCTTCCACCAACCGTTGCGCTACTGCGCCTGCATTAACTACTAGTTCTCGGAGGTTTTTGAGTACTTTGCCGATGGTTCGGTCTGCCGCCTCTCGCATGGCGGCTTCCGTCTCAAACCGACGAAGAATGAATACCCGATAAGCTAGTGAGTCAATCAGATTCATCATTAGCTTACCCTCTGGGCGTTCCTGCTCTTCCCAGATTTTTGCAAGCTTCCGCATAGAGTAGCTACCACCATATAGGGCGAGCCTATGGTCATAGGTTTCATGGTTATACCGTTCACGTGCAAACTCTAGCGCTTCCTCCGCTTCACCACGGATAGCCCACATGATTTGCAGGGGTGCCGCCTCGGGTACATTTCCATCAACTTCTACGCCCTGGAAGTGCCAATGATAGAATTTCCCGATTTTACGCTGGCTGAGGGTGCCTATAGTTTCACCTGTGGAACGGTTCTTAACGGTTTCACCGTCCGGGGTGTATAGCAAGGTGGGTGCTTCCTGCTTGCGGGGTTCGTAGCGGTAACGCCCCAGGATGCCCTTGTAGGATTCGGGGGTGTATGTGCCTAGCGTGTCTGACCACATGGTGATGTACGCATCACGCGGCGGTTCACTCTTGGTTGGCAGGGGCTTATATTCAGCGAACTCTACAGTCATTAGTTTCTTTCCTTAGTGAGGTGCCCCCTCTAGGTGGGTTCCTAGAGGGGGGGTGTTTATATGTATGGTTAGTTTATCACGTCACGGAGATTTACCTTGCCATTGACGGTCACGAGGTCATTAGGGACATGCAGGGTAATGTCGCCGTCCTGAAGCTGACGGCTGGTTGCGGTCACGGTAGCCGTACCGTCCTTAGCGTCTGCCACTACATTTACCTTGTCGCGTTCTACGGTTTGGGTGGTAATCTTGCCGTCGTTGAAACGCATGGTATAGGTGATGGTCACCTTGTAGGTGGTGTGCGATTCACCTTCAGTCGTACTATTGAGTGCTCGGATAGTGCGACCCTCTGCAACAATCTTGCCGTTGTCGTTACCGCTCTGCGTGTCACCGTCGCGGAATCGGTACGGTCGAGTAACAGAGTCGGTGTATGCGCGGTTCTGCATGGTTGCAGATTCGAGGGTGAAGGTCTGCTCCGGGTCGATAGGTGCCTCGGGGGTGACTATCGGCTCGGGGGTGTTTTCCGTTGCGGGTGCCGTCTCGGTGGCGGTTTCAACTACGGCTGTAGTAACGTTTCCACCGTTCTTGTTTTCGGCGTTCTTAGTGGCAACATCCTTGGAGCAACCGGTCGCGAGTGCGATGGTGATAAGTGCAAGAGATGCAATCTTGGTAGCCTTGGTGCTCTTAGTAGTCATGGTTGATACCTTTCTTTGGTGGTTTAGAAGACGTTAATTTCGGAGCTTACCCAGTAGGGGGTGGTGAACTTGCTGTACTGCGCATACAGTTCCTTTAGGGTCGTGCTGTAGGTTCGCATCTGGTTAAGAAGTGATAAGAAGTGCTTCTTGATGAGCTCGTAGGAACGGCGTGCGCGTGCCAGGGGTCGTGCGGTGTTGCCTACGTGATGCAGTCGATGCTGAAGGATAAGGCGTGCCTTGGTGAGCTGTGCGCGCCAGTATGCGGCGCAGTCCTTAATCATGGATAGTAGCATTTCGTTGCGTGCTACATCATCATTGAGGGTGGTAAGGTTCTTGTCCATTGGTTACCTCCTTTAGGGGTATGGTCTATACGGTGGGTAACACCTCTTGGTGTATGTAACTATTATGGCACACTCTAGTATGGGTTGCAAATCTAAATAATATGAAATAGCTCACATATAAAAATACCCAGTAAGAAACCCCCTATATGCCACAAATGCAACACATAGGGGGTTTGCTCACTCAACTACTAATTGAAAGAAGGTGTCTAATCTTCAGTGCGTGCAAAACGGCGACGAACACCGACAAACGCACCAGCAAGTAGAGCACCAAATCCAATACCTACATAAGGCGAAGCGCTAGGCATAGAATCGTGACCAGTCTTAGCCTCTACAGGCTTACCGGGCTCCTCTGGCTTATCCTGTTCGGGCTGTTCCGGCTTGCCAGTCGCAGACTGCTCAGGTGCAATAGCCTCAGAGGGGTTAGGAGTAGAACCATTAGTACCGGCAGGCTCTACAGTGTTACCCTTCGGGGAATCAGTAGGCGCAACAGACGGTGCCGGGGCGGTAGCTTCACCCTTCGGCTCAGCAATCGCAGGCTCACCATTAGCGCCGCCCTTATACTCAGGGTCATTCTCACGGACGGCAGGCTCAGCACTATTCACACCGCCGGTAAAGTCACCCTTCTTGTTAGAGTCAGCTTCTACCGCGTTAGCGCCACCAGTGTACTCAGGAACCTCATTGGTAGCCGCCTCAACAGCGTTCACACCACCTGTAAACTCGGGGTTCTCAGTAGCAACCTCGGGTTCACCCTTCTCGGTAACTACCAAATCAGGGTTTACTGGCTGGGTTGCCGCTTCACCATTGGTAGCCGCCTTGTGAGCGTTAGTAATTGCGTCACCTGTAGTACCGCCAATAAACAGAGTCATCGCACCCTTAGCGGATACAACACCATCAGAGCGGACAGCCGAGTAAGATACGGTAGGTGAGAAGCCCTGCTTCTGATAGGTCGTCACCTGAATACCCTGGCGGTTCTTACCAGGAACGTCTACAACCTTGTACTTAGCCATGCCGTCATCGTACTCGGTAACTTCGTTGCCTTGCAGGTCGTACAGCTTCACCTTGGTTAGAGTGGTGCCGTTGTTATTGCCGAAGTTAGTAGAATCGTTGCGGAGTACATCTACAACCTGGGTTGTACCAATCATCTGGCGCGGGTAGTCAGAAGCCGCCAAGGGGTTCTCGTCCTTCACGCCACCAATGGTGTACGGGATAGCTGTGTAGGCGTAGCCGTCTTTCTTGCCGTCCTTCGCGAAGAACCACTTATTTGTCTTCGGGTCGAGGGCATACACGTCTTCACGTCCAGCCTGGCGGATAATCTGCTTCTTCGGGTCTGTCTCAGGAACAGCGGTGCCACCCCAGTCGCTCTTATCTTCCAGAGCCGCCCAGCGCTTACCGGCATCCGTCGGGGTGGTTCCCGCTACCGGCAGGTGGTATGTAGATGATACGCCTTCGCGCACAGGGGAAATGGTTAGGCCGAGTTCTTCACCCTGAATTGTACCGTTATCCGTCGGGGTGGTGCCCGTCAGACCAGGGGTTTCTTCAAAGTCGTTACGGAGAAGGGGTGTGACAAACGGGTTGTTTACAGTCAGTGTGCGAGACTCACGCCCAGTATGGGTAGTGTGACCAATGTAGCCGTTCTCATGTACACGGTCAGGCATGAACGTGCGTACCGTCATGTCGCTAGGCGCAATGTTGGTAGCCCAGTTCACGGTAGTATCCTGAACTCCCTTACTTCCCTCGGGGAGCTCAGCGTAGTTCATGGGTAGCCACTGGACAGCCTGCCACGGGAAGGCGGCGTTACCGCCGGTGTGCTGGTCAAACACACGCTTCAGCCAGCCACCCTCGACGCTTTCATCCATATAGATGTTTTTGCCTTCACGTGCGGCAGGCGCATAAGACCAACCCGACTCGAAGTTAAACGCAATAGTAGCAAGGTTGCGGTCTGTAACGATGCCGCCATAGTTTTTAGCGGCTTCAATCTGCATACGAAGAATCTTATCCCCATCAAGACCAATAGAGCGCAGATAACCGTCAGTATCAAAGTTGGCAGGCAAGCGCCAACGCTGACCAGCGTGCGGAGCCTCGGGATACTTGACAGTATCAATGTTACCGTCAGCCATTTTCGCGGGGAATGATGCGCCGCGCTGGTAATTCGGGAACGTCACAGACAGGGCGTGTTCAATCTTGCCGCGACGAAGCTCATCAATACCAATCTGGGTATTCTCGTTAGCCATACCCACCACGGATGAAGTACCAGATGCGAGGTTTAGCCAGTAGTTGTTTTCGCCTAGTCCACCGAAGTTGGGGATGCCAGCCATGAAACCACCAGAGGAGTATTTAATGACGGGTGTCCAGTCTGCTTCAATCTGAACGTTTAGAGTGCCGCCTGCCTTCTCTACAGCCGCGCGGGTTGCAGTGATAGCGCCTGTATGTGCGTCAATGGTTACACCCTCGACAGGGTTTACTAGTCGGAAAGTCTGTCCACGTCCGATAGGGTATCGCATGTCTCGGTCATACTTGAGGTCACGCGCATAAGGCTGGATAGTAATAGTGTCACCAGCAGAGTACGGTGAGACATGGTTATTCGGGGTATAGACAGGGGTTAGACCATCCTTAGCGGTAGTCTTATCGCCCGGTACAGCCTGGAGCTGTGCGCTCTGTGCATCAACAGTCTGTGTTTTGCCCTCTACAGGGGCACTAGTGAAGTAGGCGGTGTCGTAGTTCACCTTCTTACGGGCAGACTCATCCTTAGCACCCATCCACTTCTCAACATTGGGCACAGTGCCATCTTCAGACATCTTAATAGTCGCCGTAGTACTGTAGGTCTGTGCGGGTGCGTCCTGCATGACGTGGAACATAGAAGTCCATAGACCTGTAGCAGTGTCATAGGTTGCTAGAGACTTATCGCCAGAGGGATTGGGGTGCTTTAGGTACCATAGGGACATAGGGCGGGAGCCCATCGTAAGGCGGCGGGTTGCTTCGCTGGTGAGGGCGCGGTTATCACGCGATACGACCTCTACGTATTCCTGGTTCGGGTTAGACGAATCAACAGTGAGAGTAGGAATAAGCTCCTGACCAGCGCCCTTACGGTTCACGTTTTCGGCGGTCAGCCACTTATTGATAGTGCGGTTGTATACAAGGTGCTGAGAGTTGGTGTTCTGGCTATTCTCAAGCACAGGTGTGTTGTCAGGAAGTTTCTGGTATGCGAAAGTGTCACGTGCTACCTGCTGATTAGCGCCCCAGATACCAGTGTCCTGAACCTTGTAAAGGTCATCCTGCGTCTTGGAGGCATCAATAGCGGCGTAGGGAGACAGCTTTTCATTAGTCTCATTACTGTTATTGAAACAGAAGGCATTAACAGTAGTGCCGTCGGGATTGAGGGGTACGTTGCGGTAGCCGGTCACGAGGCAGGGCTTACCGTTGCTGGTGCTTACCGTCTTGGTGGGCGCGGTTTCTCCGTGGTGGTTATCCCAGGGGTTGGAGCCTACGGTTGCGGCAGATGCAAAGGTAGAGGGGAATAGGGTTAGTGCCGCGAAAGCCACGGCGTAAAGCTTAGTGCTCTTCAAAAGAGATAGCCTTTCATTCAAGTAGTAGTTGATGCTTGTATGCAGAATATTTATGCATAGCTACAATATTACTTAACCTAAACTTTAAGGTTTATGTAAGCTTAAACCTTCTAACTAGGGTTTAAGGTTGTGGTCTATGTCATATCATGTAGTAAGCATAGCATACTTTTTGGGAAAGTATGCATCCGTAAGAAAATAGCGGCAGAAAATCTCAAATAGTGGTATAATACGCCTATATATTCACTTCATGAAAGGAAAAGCCATGAAAACCCCTGCATGGGAAGCAATTACAGCCCATGTCAGCACCAAAGGGTACAAACCAGAGAACATAGTTGCCTATGGATACTACGGTTCACAAGCTAATGGACTAGCCACCCGAAATAGTGACGAGGATATTTTCATCATCCTCGATACACCCATACCTCGAAAATGGAAGACAAGCCACAGCATTGAAAGTGACTGTAAGCTCATCTATGTGAAAGAATGGGCAACCCAAACTGACATGCTGTTTGACATCATCGCCATCGGTAATATCGAATACCCTAAGATGATTAGGCGACCCGGCGGCGAACCTGAATACAACCCGTGGGCGGCATATATCCGAAACCACCGCCCCAGCGTGTATGTTGCGGCATGGGCGGCTGTAGCGGCGGCAAGGAACACGAACCGACGACGCGATAAGCTACTAGCCTGCGAATCATACGACTTCATTACCATGCTGAAACGTGAAAAACGTGCGCGCGTAGACGACATGAAAGCCCGTAAAATAGCTGACTATATAGCGGAGATGTTCGGTAACGAAAACCCAGCATATAAGCCACTGTTCAACGACAATGAGAGGGCTTACGCCCTATATGGTCTGCAAGAGCCGTAGGAAAGCGAGCATAGCAAACCGCCCCGCATACATCATCTAGTATGCGGGGCGCTTATTCTACTGAATACCACCTATAAGGTGTTCACTATTCTGTTATGCCTTGCTGTAGGTATTCAGCTTACGCAGGGCGTTATGTGCCGGTGCAAGCATTGCCAGAAGCTCCTGGTGGACAGATGCCGGGACATCCTTACTGGAGGCGGCAACACAAGTAATGGTGACCATATCAATAAGGTTTGTGAGGCGGTCACGGAACTCACCTGCTGACTCATTGGTAGACTTACCGGAGCGGTTACCCTCAAACAGCTTCGCGAGGGTGTCGCACATTGCTTCAACGTCCGCTTCCGACATGTCAGCGTTAGTAGCCTGGCGCTTACCCTTGCCGGGGCAACCACCCTTAGCACCGCAAGACTTCTTACCACCACAGGGCTTATCGTCATTGCAAGGCTTGTTGGCGCTACTGGGCTTCTTGATAGTCTTACCCTTAGTTACCTTGCTAGTCTCAGCCTTAGCTTCCTTAGTTACCTTAGCCGGTTCGGTAGGTTCAACCTTATCAGTTGCAAGCTCTACAGGCTCATCAGTTGCGGGCTCGGCGGGCGGCTCTTCTACCTTCTTTTCCTTGTTGATGACAACACGGGGTGCAGGCTCGGGGATATGCACATGCTCAGGTTTCAAAGGCTCAGGTGCAGGCTGAATCTCGTCAGGGATAAGGTAGTCCTTCTTGAAAGTGTCAAAGGCGGTGTTGAGCCATTCGATAGCGTGCTTATGGTTGGTGCCGGGCGCTTCATCGTGGGTTTCTAGGAACTCTAGAATGTCACGGATTTCAATAGCATTAAGCTTGCGGGTACCACCGAGAGGGCTGATAGCTTCATCAAACCTGTGGGCGGCAAGTCGCCCACGATACTTGCTGAAACGAATCTTGTTCTGGAAGGTTGCCGGGGCGTAACCAGCGATACGTGCAATGTCGGTTACTGCCACAAACACCTTACCCTTACCGTCATGGAAGAACCGGACAAAAAGCTTAGGTGATGCACCATTAGTGCGGGTCACATAACGGGTGGGGTTATCTACACGGAACGCGACATGCTTATACTTACCTTCACGGGCTTCACGTGCCTTCTTCTCGTCACCCTTCGCGGTGATAGCGACAGGGGTGTTCGGGTGGTAGCGTACCACCTCATACAGGACGGACTGGAGCCAGTTGATGATACCCTGGGCACCTTCGAGCTTGTCCTTGCGGGCGGCGATAGCGGAGATGACGTATCGGATAGGCACATACGTTTCCTGGGGTCGAAGATTCTTCGCGCGGTGTTCCTGTGGGGTAGTGATAGTGAACTCCTCGTCCTTCTTCACCTTACCCCTGAGATAGTTACCGGCGATAGCATTACCGTAGAGGCGGCGGGCGATACTCTTACCCACGTAGAGGTTGCCGTCAATGATTGCAAAATAGACGGGCACGTCCTTGGCCGGGCAGGGCGCGTCCTGGTGTACGGCAGTGTTATCGTTGCCGGTGTTGTAGGAGAAGATAAAAGGCTTCTTAGAAGGCATTATACTGTTTTCCTTAGTGTTCTTGTGGATTGTGGCGCGGGCTTGCGCCTCATGCGAAAATTATACCACATTCGCCCAGGCTTTCATGTTCCAGAGCGTAATTTTTAGTGGTCGGTGCGGGATAGCTTCTTCGAGTTGCCCCAGCCTATATGTGTGCCACCGTTGAGATTCACTGATTGCAACATTAGGCGACGGGTAGATTAGCTCCGTACCGTTCGGCAGGTCGCTAAGCCGCTTCTGGTAGCGGTTGTAGCACCTTGCGCACCCGTCGGCAAATAGCATGGCTGGTGTGTCACAGGTGGTTCCGTCAGCTTTCGTACCGTTACAGAGATAGGGCTTTTCTTTCTCATCCTGCTTATATTGCAGATAGATACTATACATGGTGGGTTTCCCATACTTCCACCGTAGGTAATGCCGCTGGTGGCATGTTTTACAGTCATCTAGTAGGTATGCGTCCTTAATGCCACATTCGGCACAGTAGTAATGTTCAAGCACTACAGGGAATAGTGGCTTATCCTGTGGTGGATTCAGGTTGCGCCGGTAATAGTCCCTTGACTCTGGAACACAGATGAGTGCTGAATCGTCTTTACCGGGTGCGTGTGGGGTGTCGGAAGCGTAGGAGGAACAGGTGTAGCATAGTACCCCGCCGGGGGTCGTGTCACCGCCGGGGTTGGATACTAGCTGGAATGTTTCGTGCCCTACCTGGATAGCTTTCTTTTTGGTTTCTGCTACCTTCGCTGACCTTTTACAGGTGTGACAACCAGGGGTGAAAACACCTGCGGGGGCGTAACACCTCTTACACGTTTTAGTAGTCCACAGTACCGGCTTCAGATGCACAGCCAACTGGAACCGTGCCAGGTTTGTGTCCGTAAAGGTTCGCTCTACACAATTACTACAGCTGGGGGTGATAGTCCAGGCAGGGGTGGGGCATAGGGCGCAGGATGGGTCAATACGCCTCTTGTTATGGTTTCCCCATAGGCTGTACGGGATTCCCTGTACCCACCACCAGTAGTGCCGGTATTGGCATTGCTTACAGTCGTCGTTCAGTTGCAGTTCGGGTGTGCCACATTCGCAGGTCTGCTGTTCTGCTGTGGTGTGGGTGACTATCTCTAGGTACTTATTGGGTTTGTTGTCGTAGGCTCGTTGCTTGTGGTATTTGGTACACCCTTCACAGTTTTTGGTGTATGTTTCGGGTGACCGTTCAATCTTGCATTGGGGGCAGGTGGGTGTTTTAGCCATAGTACGGTTTACCTTATTCTTCGATGGGGGTGATTTCTTCATTGGGGGTGAAGTAGGACGCTTTCACGGCGGTGATGAGGTTCTGTTTAGCCTGCTGTAGGGTGCTCAAGGATTCGTTAGATACGTTACCCCATGCGATAAGTTCCTTACGGCACTGCTTCACTGCTTCGCAGGCGGCTTCATATTCGGTGTCGCACTTCTTCACTTGTTCTGCTAGTTCGTGCGGGTCGATAAGGTGACTGAAAGAGTCTAGGGTGATGCTACTTGCCACAATGTACTGTCCTAGAACGTTTCCCTTGAGTTCATCTTCAGGGGTCATGAGGGCGCTTGTGAACTGTTGCATGAAGGTGGGTGTTGCTGTGTACCCCATCTGGCTTAGGGTGATGCCTGATACGCCGTTGTTGGGTGATTCTTCGCTACTGAAGGTGAAGGCGATAGGGTAGATTTCACCCGGCTTGTCTTCGCTTTCGTCTTCCCTGTCGGATTCATTGTCTGCTTCGGTGTCAATGTTGCACTCGCCACATACACACTCTACCTCTTCTTCGTCGTCATCATCATCGTCGTCACCGAGTAGAATCTCTTTCAGGGTGAAAGCAAAGCCAGCTGTGACAGTCACCGATAGGGTGAATGACACAATGATAAGACCAACAAATACTGCTACAGCAATACCTGCTAGAGATAGTGCGTGAACTACGGTGTCTAGAACGTTTTGAATATCCATGTTTCTACTTTTACTGAAACCTTCCATAAAGATTAGTTGCAGGCTGAGCCCAGCCACAATTTCGTATGTTATAATAGTAGCACGATTTATAAGCCCAATAGCAATCAGTACATTAAGTACGCTAAAGGGCACCAACCGAAAGGAATAACCTCATGGAAATTGAAGACCTGAAGTTCACCAATGAACCAAAACCCACCCGCGCTAACCTTGCGCGCACCGTAGAGTTGGCTAAGCTTTTCATGGAAGAATACAAAGACGCTTTCGTAGAAATCATGGAAATCAGCAAGAAGAACGATACACACGTCCAGTTCCCCACGGGCGACAGTAAAGCCCCAGAGTGGAACCGTGAAATCCTGGCTGATAACCCGTCTACCTGGCCTCTAGCACTTATCTCAGTGAATGAGCGTTGCGAGCCGCACGTATACTTTGCACCTGACGGTCTTGACGGCAAGTACGTGTGGGCACGTTTTGACGATTCTAGCTTCTGGCTTGTCGATAAGGGCGGCGAGCTAGTGGAACCAGGTAAGGGTGCAACCTTCACCCTGAATAAGAGTAACGGCAAGATGGGCGTAAACCCCGCTTGGGGTGACATGTTCCCTGACGTGTTCCCGTACATTCCGCAGGCAATCTCAAATGATACTGAGATGCCGCTACGCAAGATGTTTACAGTAACTCACGGACTTAGCCCCGAAAAAGACGACTCGACACTATGGCTACTGTCTACCGAGCTTGCCCGCGTTCGTAAGGGTGACCCGTGGTTCGAGGTCGAAAACATTGTCATTCCTGAACTATTTAAGTGTACGAACCCTAACCGTGTATCCTTCATGTTCAAGGATGCAGTAGATAAGGCTATCCGTGAAACAATCGGACTAGCTGAAGATTAAATAATGCACCACATACTAAAAGGGTGCGCACCTTCTAAATTTCAGAGGTGCGCACCCTTTGTTGTTGGTTACACTTAAAGCTTCATGATGCGATAACCCCAAAGCAGGATGGGGATTATACCCAAAAGTTTCCATCCTGGGTCAATATTTTCAAGCCCTGGCACTAGCCTACCTAGTGGTGTGCACCATATCCATGTAATAATCACATATAAGAGCGCTTCTATGTAAAAGTGGGATTTCCGCTTTGAACCCTCTTCTTTAGGGCTTCGGGTATCTTCGTCTACCGCTTCACTAGTCTGTAGGTTTGCTTCTACTTCTCGGTGCTGTTTAGGGGTTGCTGTCAGCTTTCGCTTATTCTTCTTACCCTTCACCTGTTTCGGTTCTGGGAATACGCCGTACCCAAGCACAAGCATAAGAACCTCATCTACGGAGGGGATTTCACTAAAATCACCTCGACGTGAACGAATGTCCTTGTATAGGGCTTCCAGTAGACCCCAGGCGCGACCAATAGTGCTTTCCTGCTGTTCCTTGGTGAGTAGTGGGTACTATTCTTTGATGCCGAACTTAATGCCCTTACCGCAGGCGTAGCATGTATCCCCGAGGTTACCTAGCTCTAGCTCGTTGCCAGAGTTGCTGGTGATTGCCCCGTATAGGGTGTGGTTGGTTAGATACTTTGTGTCAGAACTATCGCCCCGCACCCTAATTATCCCACCGATACCACGACTATAATAAGGATTGGTGTCGATGTGTGTCGGATTTTCGGCTAGGATTTCTGTCAGGTTGAGCGGCTTGACGGCAACATCCCGAACGAGGACACGGTATCCGCCGCTATTGTGCAGTTCTGGATTTTCCATACGTGCATTATGTAGGGCGATTGCGCCTTTAGATTCTGCTACCTCACGCAGTGCCCTTTCAGCTGAAATTCCTTCATGAAAGGAATACCCTGATTCCCTATAACTACCTGTAGCATATAGAAGAGCGTCCACGTCGTAGCCGTCGCATAGGTGGTAGGCTGTCTCATGATTCTCTGTATCAACATTTACCGTATACCATGAAGGGGTGTTGATTCGTTTGGTGTTGGCGATAGCATCACGGAACATCTCTAGGAGCTTGTACTCAGTGTCGGTTACACCTAGAAAGTCAAGCTTATGCATGACTACTTCCCTTTCTTGATGTTGGCAATTTTCTGTTCAAGAGCCAGATTATCTAGAATTTCGATACTGTCGTCGGCTTCTAGCTTCATGTTCACCTTTGCCAGGTTGGTGGCAATTTCCTTTTCAATGTTGATGGTGTCGCCGCTGGTGGTGAGGCTGTTGTAGCTTTCGAGGATTTGTCGGTTCTGGTTGATTGCTTCTGCTACCTTTTCGGTGAGGGTGAGCTGTTCAATTCGACCGGACATACCCTTAGCTTCGGTGTGTAGCTTGGTGAATATCTTACTGAGGGTGCCGAGGGTTTCTTCGTAGGATTCGATAGTGGTTTTGTTTGCCTCAATTTTCATCATGTAGGTAATGAGCTGAGGGCTGTCGTTATCTTCCTTGCTGGCACGTATAGTCTCGGTCAGCTTAGCGTTTTCGTCACGGTATGCTTTCAGGTTGTCACGGACTACCTGTAGCTGGTCTGCTAGGTCTGCCAGAGTGTCGAGGTGGGTGAGGTAGTTTTTCTGGAGCTTTGCGATTGCGGGGTTGCTGGTTTCGGTGAACACGGTTCCTCCCTTGAGGGTTTGGTTAATGGTTTCCAGGTCGGTCTTGTAGGATTCGTAGTAGAGTTCTTGGGTTGCCACGTCGAGCTTCGCTAGTTCGCCGTAGGTTACGTATCCTCGTTCTTTGAGGGTTTTTCGGAAGTTGCTGATGGTGTTGAGTAGGTTGTGGTGGGTTGCACTCCGTGGGTAGAGACTGTTCTGGATAACAGCTTCGGCGTTGATGGTTGCCGATTTTACGGGGATGCTTCCTTCCGCATAGTCACGCACCTGCTTGACGAGTGCTTGAAAGTTGATGTTGCTCATAGGTGGTTTCCTGCCTATTGGTTGGGTTGCCGCCCCGGTCTGTTTCAGGTTTTGACCGGGGCGGCTTAGGTGTTATGGGTGGGCTTACTTGCTTGCCAGTAGTACGGGGAGCCATGAGTACCCGTCTTCAGTCGTGGTGGGGTGTCCGGGTAGTACGCCCATCGTGGCGTAACCTGTAGGTGCCATGTCTGCCAGGTTCTTCGCCCAGTAGTCTAGACCGAGTAGTGCCTGTAGGTCTTCCCCGTTTTCGGCGGCGTTTTCTAGGTCACCGTCAAGCTCATACCCTGCTTCTACTTCAAGAAGGTTCAGTGTCGAGTTTTCGGCTAGGGGTGCACCTAGTACTACGTTTGCGGTGAGCTTACCGTCTGCTACCTTCCAAACATACCAGCCGGGGTATGCGTCCCTGTTAGCCATGTCAGCATTATCATTGTAGGTGCTAACCAGGTTCAGGATAACGTCAGGGGCGGGGCGGTACACGTCGGTTGTTGCTTCCATACCCTCAGCAATAACCCGTGTAGGGTACTTGTCGGCGGTGATGCTTTCGCCCTTATCGTGGGTGATTGCTTCTTCCTCGGTTGCTTCACGGTATGGTAGTACAGGCTTGGTCAGGTTGTGGACTACAAGGATGATGATTTCAGCACCTAGCATGGTTCGGTAGATGAACTGCGGTTCGGTTGCTAGGTATGCGTCCATGACCTGCTCAGTGGTGATAGCACCCACGGTAGCTTCGGTAGCTTCAGGGAATAGGTCACCGATAGTTCCGGGTGCCCAGCTACCATGCCGCCCGGTTGCGTACTGCGTCTTCTCTTCGTTGGTGAAGGTGCTTCGCTGTAGTACGGCGATGGGGGTGTCCAGGGTGAGTGGTTCACCTTCAGACTTACCGATACCTAGAATAATGTCAGTGGTAGCGGTAAAGGTAGTGTCCGGCGGTGATGCTTTCGGGTTTACGGGAATATTGTTACCCATTGGTGGGGGTTTCCTTTCTTTGTGGTTATACGGCTAGTGTAATGGGGTACCAGGCTAGTATACCATTTTCCATGACTGACTGGGTGTCGTATCTTGCCCCTAACACGGTGAATGGGGGCGCTTGGTATCCTACTATGGCGCGGTCAAAGTATTGGATTCCGACATTTGTGCTGGGTGGCTGTTGCCGAGTTTGTTGATATTGCGTTCATGATTTAACCTTGGTAGTATTGGATGTATTAGCAGTAACCCAAGGATACCAAGAGAGGAGGGCGCGTTGGCAAAGAACCAGACCTACAGGGCGTTTGTCGCGCGCCCAACCCACATCCTAGACATCAACGGCGAACTACTAGATAGCGCGCCTATCATGGCTCAGCTCGCCGCTGAGGTTCGCGGCATCTCAGCTTACGCAACCTACGTTACCCGCAATGACACTCAGCTTGAGGCGGGTCTAGTAAAAGCTGGTGCTATCCAGCCTGCGGTTGCTGGTCGCCGGGCAGGTGTGACCATGCCTGACTTCCTGGCAAACGGTCGCACCGGTAAGTCACGTAAAGAATGGCTGGTTAGGTATAACGTGGTCACAGCTTTTCGTTCCTGGCAGGAGCGCGTTGCCGCCGTGAACGGTGAGAGCTCTAAGTATGTGAGCCAGGGGTGGAAGCGTACTATGAACGCCGCCCCACCGTCGTATGGCGAAGACACTATCAACCTTGGTGCTGTAGACCGTAGCTACGCGACCATTGAGAATAACCCTTTTACTGACGGTGAGATTACCCTCAAGATGGTTATTCAAGGTGTATGGTATTGGCTAATTTTCAGGTTCGATAATGCCCGGTTCCGTGAGGGTAAGGTAACTTTACCGCTCATTAAAATTAAGGATAATCAGCCCGTTTTCATTTTCTCTGTGGTAACTGATAACCCTGTCATCCAGTTTTCCGGCGATTATACTATCGGTGTAGATGTTGGCATTAACGATTACGCTACCGTTGTGGTTCGTAGCAGTACCACAGGGCGAGTAGTTCATGAAACCACTCTTTCTCAGCGGGTTCATTCACTCTGGAATAGTGTTCGTGCGTCTGAACGTCAGGTGAAACAGCTTCGTGAGAAAGCTGTGTCGCTTTCGCTGTATGACCGTCAGGCAATCATGGTGGCACTAGATGAGGCCCAGCTCCATCGTAAAGCCGCGTCTAGGAAGAAACGTGAGCTGGCGATTCTTGCGGCGCAGGAAGTTGCTTACCTGTCGCATCAGTTTGGTAATGCGGTGGTTGCGGTGGAAGACCTGAGCTGGATTAGTAACACCATGCAAAACGGTAGGTGAAACCGTGGCACGTTCGTGCAGTGGCTTGCTCACTACGTGAGTCAAAACGGCGGCTGGGTCGTATCCGTGAGTGCCTTTAACACGTCACAGGTATGCCACATTTGCAATGGTGAGGTGACTCACCCTGAGCATAAAATTTCACAATGTGCTAAGCACGGCATGTTTGATAGGGATGTTAATGCCGCCGCCAATATCGCGGCGCGTGCCGTACCCAAGGTAGAGAAAGCGCGCAAGACTCGTGCCAAGAGCTGGAAGCTCCAGCCGCAGGCTCCCCTGAAAACCCCGGTAGCTAGGGGCTCATTGAAGTACCCCGGTCGTGATAGGACTAAGCATGTTCCTACGCCTAAGAGGAAGAACCGCCCCCGAAATGTTAAGGAGGTGACTCTTCCTATTAGCCCCGCCAGGGTCAATCCGACCACCGTACTAGCGGACTGTAACACTTGTAGCATCAATGTTACAGGGACTTCTCATGCGGCTATCAAACAGGGAACCATAACCAAATATAGGTTATGTAGCCCTATTTGATACGGTAGAGTTTTCAGTTTCATCGGTTCTTACCTAAGTGTGGCTAGAAGGGTGCTAGTAAAACAAATCTTTACGCAAACTATTATAACACACCCCCATCCCTTGTGTAACTCGAAACCGCATGAAATGAGCCACGCTAAGTTATAGGCATGAAAATAGGGGGTTTACAGTCAGTGATTACCAACTGCAAACCCCCTACAGAATTTATGTTATTCAATTAGCTACAGAACTAGTCGCCCCATACGTAACGAAGAACCCTAAGAAGCTCAATGTAAACCCAAATAATAGATAGCATCAAGCCGAACACTAGAGTCCACGCCAGGTTTTCAGATGCACCTGAATGTACAGCCTGGGTAATGTCGGTGAAGTCTACAAGAATGTAGTATACGCCCATACCAACAGCAATGGAGCCAAGAATGGCACCAAGCGGGATACCCATCACGGAAACGCTACCGGTATCGAATCCGGTAAACATTGCGATACCTAGCGAGACGAACAGGTAGGCAATGTAAGCCCATGCCATGAGTCCCACAATGCGGGTAATCTTCGGGTTAGCCCTAAGACCGAACATGAACGCAATGAGCACTACAAGGAACGCAATTACTGTACCGGATAGGGCGGCAATCACAATACCAGGGTACTGCGCTTGAGAAGCCGCTGATACGGCACCAAGGGCAACACCCTCAATAACCGCATATGTTAGTACGCTACCTGCCCCTAGTGGGGTGCTCCTGAATACTAGGAATAGTCCTAGTCCGAACGCGATAATTGCGGCGACGGCGGCGATAACCATTGGGACATGCCAACCAATCACGGCACCTGCGATGAGGAACGCTAGAGCCAGCCATGACTTAGAGGCAACATTGCTTACGGTTAGGGGTGCTGTACTTGCACCCCAGGTGCCGGGCATACTTGTTTCGGGGTCTAGTTGCCTATTAATAACAGGGTTACTACTGCTTTTCAAGAAGTATTTTCCTTTCCTGATTCACCTTCAAGGCGTACCCCTGAAGATGTAACCATATATCACATGATTATAGCTAGGATAACTGTCTCGGGTGTTGAGCTTCAAATAGAGGGCAAAAAGAAACCCCTAACCATTCGATAATGAACGGTCAGGGGCTTCCTGCTTATGGGGTTACGTTTTACGCGGTAGGTGCGTCACCGAGCGGCTTGGGTACCCAGTCGCGTACACGGTCACTGTCTCCGACGTATTCTTTACGCTGGGCAACCCATACGTGCTTGCACGGGTCGTCTTCGTTTGCGTATGCCGCTTCGTGGTTGGTGTACACCATGACGGATAGGTGTCCATTTTCGTACTCTACCTCTGATTCTAGGGGGATGAGGTTCTGGTACTGGTTCGGGTTGCCGTAGCCGCCTCGGTGACCACATACGGCGATGAGTGTATCGTTCTTGGTGCCGCTGGTTCCGTTGTGTGCCTTTGTTGCCTTGTTGTATAGGGTGTTGAGGGCGGGTGCCCATTCAGTGTAGCTACTGTACCCGTCGCGTGCCCTGTAGTAGGTGCTGTACCCGGTTTCCCAGTAGGTGAGCGGGTAGGTGTACACGCCGGTTACCAATTCACCCTGTGGGGTGGTTGCTGTTGAGTTGGCGTATAGGTTCGGGTGTACACCTGCGTGGGATAGGTACAGGTGGGTGGTTGCTACCGTATGGTCAGGTTGGAGGCTTTCTAGTTTCAGTTCGGCGGCGGGCACTGCTTTCTGAATTGCCGTGTGAATCTGTTCCAGTGTGTATCCTGCATTGGTGAGGGCTTCCAGGGTTTCCTTAGCGTCCTTGTTTTCGCTTACGCCTGCAATGACGTTCATGAGTAGCGACTCATGGTTGCCGTTGATGAGCTTTACATTCGGGGCACCGGACTGTAGGTAGGGGAACACTAGGTCTGCTACCTTGACGGGGTTGTTTCCACGGTCGAACAGGTCGCCCATGAATACCCACAGTGTATCCAGTGAGGATAGACCGTCAGGGTCGATGTCGTAGATAGCTTCCTCTAGGGTGTTGCCCATGCCCTGAATGTCGCCAATGAGTACGACACGCTTGTAGGTGTCTGCAAGGTTCACGGGTTCACCATTTAGGTTATCCTTGGTGGTTTCGGTGAAGTTTACGCCTACGGTAAGGTTCGGTAGAACTTCGTCAGGGGTGATAAGACCTACCACGTAGGGGGTGTCCCGGAATAGGTTATTGAAGCTCTTACGGGTCTGGACATGGTTCTCGTAGAAGCGTTCAACCACATTCACGGGGATGCGCTTGTATCCCTTGCGGGCGCGGTTACGTTCCTTGAGTTCTTCTAGGGTGAGGTCGCCCTGTATGTCTACTGCCCAGGTGCGGTACCCGTACTTTTCGGCTAGTTCAAGGAAGCCGGACATGTTCTTCTTGGTGGTGTTGGTGTTATCAACGAAGATGGTTTCACCCACCTGCATGAACATTTCGGTATCGCTGTAGGACTGGTTGATTGCGTACTTTTCCTGACGCTTACTCATGGGTGCGATACTCCATGCGTCAATCGTATTCAGGTCACGGGAGCCGCCGCCCCAGGGGTCACGGAACTTACTACGGTAGGTGTCCCATGAGATAACGCGCCCGAGCTGGTTCTTTTCCACTACTTCCTGAATGAAGGTGCTTTTACCGCTTGCGGGCGTGCCTGCTAGGAGGTACATGTGTCGCATAGGGGTGCCTTTCTTAGTTCTTGCTGGTTTGCGGGCTGGTTACGCCCATGTTGAGTGCCGCCTGCTTAGCGGATTCCAGGTTCTTCTTGAGCTTACCTGTCGCTTGAGTGATAGCGGTAGTGTCTACGGTTTCGCTACTGATTAGTTCTTCTAAGTTCACCTTTTCGGCGTAGAGGGCGCTCAGGTACTCATTATCGAGCTTACTGGTTGCTTCTTTAACTTCGGGGGTCTTGCTAGTGATGAGTGTTGCAATTACTACCGCCCCGAAGTCGCTGGTTGCATTGATGACGCGGCGGGCTTCTTGCACCGCCGGGTCGTGACTGTAATCATGATTATTCATTAGGTGTTTCCTTTGTCTGTGTTGTTGATGGTAGCACGTATGGCGGGTAAGGTGTCGTTTCCTTACCCGCCTTTGTGTTATGGCTTATAACTACTTCTTGACCTTGAGGTCTGCACCGAAGACGAAGCAGTCTTCATCGGAGCTGAAGTGCATGAGGTGAACGATAACATATTCGGTTCCGTCTTCGCCCTTGAAGCTGTAACCTTCATAGTGCTCCTTGATGAGCTTTTCAGCGTCGGGGCGGTTTGCGAAGGTCACACGGGGCATGGGCTTCATCTGAACGTTCCACTTGGTAGGGGGTACGGTTTCCTTGTAGTCTACCGGGTCGGAGCAAATGAGGGTGTTCTTGTATGCGCCGCGTTCGGTGACATATACGTCCAGGGTTGCGGTGATGATGCCGTCGTTTGCCATTGTTGCACTCCTTAGTTAGTGGTTTCCGTACCTCATATCTCCTGGGTACATATCTATTATGGCACACCCATAACCCCTATGCAAGCTAGATTTAGGTGAAATAGCTCACATAGGGGTTATGTCGGGTTATGCCTAGTCGTCCTGACTAGATTCTTCGTTACGGTCTGCCTTCATGCTGGTTAGGTGCCAATACCCGCAGGCATGGCATTTATAAGCACTCTGCTCCATACGGTGAGCTCGCGTGCGTACACCTAGCTTTTCCCGCTCATGGCGGATAGCCTTAATCTCAGCCAACACTTCTAGAGCATCACGTCGTGTACGGTAAGCAATTTTACCGCGCGGCAATACGCACGCCTTAGCCTTCTGAGCCGCCTTACGTGCCCTACTGCTCTTGTACTGGAGCGAATTGTTACGGGCGTGCTCGCGTTCATAAACAAGCTTCTCAATCTTAGCCGCTAGGGTCTGGTAGTCCCTGTTCTTGCGGCGGCGGTGTGCCGCGTATCGCCCGATTCCTCGCGTGCGCCCGTATGCGGTTAGGGCTTGAGGTGTGGCATATACTGTGGGTTCTGGTAGCTTGGGTACCGGCGGCTTAGGCGACTCGGGAGCTTGAGACTTCTTTTTCTTCTTGCTCATTATGCCGCCGCCTTCTTGTGGTTGATGGTTAGTGCGAGGCTGGTTAGGTGCCAGTTGCGGCAATATTCACACCTGTAGTAGCGCTTTTCATTGCGTTCGCGGTAGTCTTCACCGAACATTGCGATTCGGCGCTTAGAGTTGCCGCGTAGTGCCGCTAGTGCTAGGTTTGCCGCCTGCCAGGTCTTATATCCCACCTTGCCAGTCTTTGAACACTTGAGGGTTGTGCCCCAGATTCGGTTGATAGGTCGAGTGACGGGGACTCGTCGCTTTCGAGTGCGAGACATTACGATACATTCCTTTCAAAATTATCCATACCCCTTGTATGAGAGGGGGGTTATTTCTTGACTTTCAATACTAGTATATACCTACAGGGGATAGTGCCAATAGGCATATATCTATTATGGCACACCATGCCATATTTCGCAAATTACGAAACGCCTAGAATTAGCTCTAAGCCTTCAATTATTCACAGGTAACACCTTATCCACATTCCACCTAAAACACCCCCAGAGGGCTTCATGTGCCCTTCCAGGGGTATTTTAGGGGTGTATATCAACTGGGATTAACCAAGTATGGATTCTGCTAGAACCTGAAGCCAACTAAGGGTGCCCTTCTTAGCGGCTTCCTTAGCGCGCTTAGGTGCATCATAAGTCTCAGCAATGAGGGTGTTGAGCTGAGCTAGAGCCGCGTTAGAGCCGCAATCAATAGCACTCCGCAGTTCCAGCAATGCGCGGCGGAACGTAGCATAAATAACCTCAGTCTGGGTATCCTTGAAAATGTCGCACAGCTCTCGGTGTAGGGTTTTCAGAATCTTATTCTGTTCTTCCACCTCCGCAAGGTACTTTGCGCCGTCTTCAAAGCTGACAACTGGCAGGCGCGTCACGTCCCCCAAAGCAACAGGAAGACTGCCGCCCATAGGCAAATAGAACAGGTTGCTAGGCGCGTCAGTATCACCTGCAAACAAGGTACCAAGCAACATGTCAATGGTGCTACCCTTCACCCACACGGTGCTACCTTCAATCTTGGTTACACGGAACATCAAATCACCGGGTGCAGGCTGGCTATTACCCTTGGGTACGACGTAGATGTCGCCTTCCTTGAATGTTTCAGAGTAAGCGATACGGTTCGGGTAGGAGTCGTACTTCTTTAGGGTTACCGTTTCACCTTCCGGGGACGGTAGCGGGAAGTTCGTCTGCGCTTCCAGGATTTCATCGTAACATTCGCGCATCTTAGCGCGGGCAATCATCAGCTTATTATTGTCACTCATAATAACATTACTGATGGAGGCAAAGAACTCCTCTAGTGCCGCATTGAACGCTTCAAGCTTCTCAGGGTTACCATCAAGCAATATCAGCACCCGTAATGCCCTGTACAAGCTCATAGACCGCCTGTGCGTACTTCTTGTCGCTCTTGGTGAACTTACCCTTGTGGTAGAGGTATGACACTTCCGCTACGAGGGTGCTGTAGGAGCTGATAGCGGCGGGAATGTTTCGCGACCAGGCGTTTCGCTGAGACACGTACCATACGCCGGGGAACGTCGTAATAGAGTCCTGCTTGTAGTCGGTGTTGCCTCGAATCTTGCAGACCGGCGTGCCGTCCTTATCTTCACCTACCCACAGGGTGTGGTAGTCAATTTCGCTAACATCATTGCTCTTGAGGATAGCTTGCTTATCGTCGGTAGTAACGACAGTGTACAGCTGATATTCTCGGTCTGCTTCGTAAGGACTCTTCTTGGGGACACGGGGTGACTCGGTGAGGATATTGCTACCGGGTTCGAGGTCGTTGAAATTAATGTTACTCATAGGGGTTTCCTTTGTCTTATTGTGGGTTGGTTATTACGGGCACCCCCGCCCCTATGTGTCATGGTTTATAGGGGCGAGGGCTATCAGGGGTAGGGGTTACTGAATGTCCTGGTCTTCGCTTCGAGCTTCCCAGTCCTTGAAAGCACAGTAGGTTGAGGTTCGGGTATTCAGGTTGCCACGGGTGGAGTCCATCTGGAAGATGAAGCCACGTCGGGTATTAGTGTAGTATGCGTGGTACTTCTTAGCGGAACCGTGGTAGGTGGTTGCCAGTTCCAGGTTGCGGAGGTTCGGGCGTGCCGCCTTGTTGTACGGTTCGTCAAGTAGTGCCAGGTTGGAGTCGTCTTCCAGGGGTACGGATACAATGTCGTCCAGTGCGCTAAGGATTAGGCAGGGTACCTTGGCGTTCTTGGAGGTGAACGCGGCACGGGCGGTACTCTCGATAGGTGCACCGGAGCCGTCCTTGCTACGCTTAGGCTGGAGTTGCTTAATTGCCTTCTTGAGGGCGTTAGCGTCTACGGTGCCGCCTACAAGGTGTTCACCGGAAATGATGGAGGAGTCGTTAATTGCATCGTACACTGCGGTGGGGGTTGAAATACTGTAGGGGGTGTATTCACCCTCATGGGTTACGCTTACCTGAGAACGGAATAGGGGGGTGTACACGGCGGTGCCCTCAGTGTCGGTGGTTGCAAGCCAGAAAATGATAGCACCATTATTGAAACGTTCAGCACCGATACTCAAGGACAGGGTTTCGTCGGTAGTGGGGTGCGCTAGGGGTGCATCTTCAATGTGTACGGAAAGTGCTAGACCCTTGTCCTTGTGGAAGTTACCACGCAGAATGTCAATAACCTGGTCATCGGATTCTGCAAGGGTGAACGGCATATCAGCCTTGGTTGCGGTAACACGGTAATGGTCTACGGCATACAGGCACAGCTTATCGTCTTCGTAACGGAGCATCAGGGGGTGATTGATACCGACAGGGTTAGCGTGGGCGGTCTTCATGATAGCGTCAATGGTCTTACACAGTTCGTTGTAGTCTGCGGTCATCATTTCACCAGCATATACCCAGTCCAGTTCGTAAGGGTTAGTACCATAGAAGGCACCGTGAGAGATGGTGGAACTACGTACTACGTTTAGGACGTTGGTTACCTTGAAAGAGATACCCGGCTTCTTATCACCGTCCTCGGTGTGGTGTACTTCAAGAATGATAGGCTCTTCGCTGTCACCCATGCGCTCTGCGGCGGCGGTCAGCTTAGACACGTCCAAAGCGAACGGCTTGGCTTCTTTTACTTCGATGTATTCCAGAACCTCGATTACGGGGATAATCTTCTCTGCAATGAGTCGGTAGCTAGGGTCGCCGGTAAGTCGGAAGGAAACAGTCTTTTCTTCCAGGTCGAGGATGGGCACTACCTTGCTCTTCTTAGTGAACTTGGAGAAGAAGCGTGCCACCTCCTTGAGGTCGGTGCCTGCGATGGTGTACTTCATGTTGTGTGCCATTGTGTAGCGTTCCTTTCGGTATCGTGTAAGCTAACCGCAAGCCAACCCCGCGGTACACTTCTATTATGGCACACCCTAACGGGGGTTGCAAATCCAAACAATGTGAAATGCAACACATGCCCCCTGGGTAGCAAGGAAGCCCCCTTAGTTATCACCTAAGAGGGCTCCCCACCTATTAGCTCTTACCTAGAATTTCCTTGGTGTGCTTATCTAGCATAAGGTTATCTAGCTCCTGGTATGCCTTAGCGTTAGAGTCGCTATCCTGTAGTGCTTCGGTAAGTCCGTCAATAGCGGCACGCTCCCTATCGACAGTAGACATGCCAACCTTCTTACCCGAATAGTCGGCGGGGCACAACCCATCTAGCGCTCGAACAGAATCGGCGGTCTTGATAGTCAGTTCCTTCAACTGCTGATAGGACTGCATCTGAAGAATCTGAACCTCAATATCACCAATATTACCTAGTGCCTTATCGAGACGTTCAGTGATATTGCTGATACCGTCATTCACAATTTCCAAAGCTGAAAGGTGCTTCAGGTGCTTTGCAGACAAGGCGCGAACAGCGGGGCTTGAAAGGTCTTCCTTAGTGCCCCGAATCTCCGCCTTAGCCTCATCAGCGGCTTTAGTGTGCAAGGCTGAAGCTACCTTGAGTTCATTCAGGTTAATTGCAATCTTTCCAGCGGCTACACGCATCTCTGAAAGGCTCTTCTGTAGGTTCTTGATGTCCTGGTCGTTGGTTTCTGTGTACACGGTTGCTCCAGTAATAATGTTGTAGATAGTTTCTTCGTCTTCTTCGGGTAGGTAGGCGGTTAGCGCCTTATAGGTTTCCCGCTGTAGGATACTTGCCTTATGCTTGACCTGAAAATCGTTAGTCACATAAGGTAGCTTCTCTACGAAACCTTCAGGTAGAATCTCGCACAGGTCACCAATTGCCACCCGTAGACTGTCGCTGTGCGTGATGCGCTGGTATCGTTCAGCGTCAGCAACAGCCATAAGGCAGGCGTAGTATACGTTATTGCTCACTTGTTCTATTCCTTTTCTTTCTAATGGAAAATACCAAACATTGCGGCGAAAAGCCACAGTAGAATAATCGGCACAACAGGGGCTAGACAGAAGAGGAAAAGCCAGCAATACCACGGAACAGAGTCAAGGTAGCCCATATCCTCCAAGATAGCATTAACACCCTCCGGCATAGTATCACCTTCCACTTCTTCCGGCAGGTCACAAGATGCACCTACCTCTTCCTCCGGGGATTCCTCACCCCGTTCGAGGGCGTTGATAGCCGCACTGTAGTTACCAAAGGCACGCACACGCTCAGGGGTGATTGCCCAAGTCTTCACCTTTTCCACGGGCTTATCCTCTTCTTCCAACTTCTCAGTATCAGGGGTTGCGCCTTCGCTAATCTGCGCCTTGTACGCATTGAGCGGTTCACAGTTAGGGGTGCTCATGATGAGCTCGTCACTATCCTCGTCAGTCCAAGCGCCGTGAAAAATCTTCTCGTCATAGGTGCCATTATTGATAGCTACGGTTGCATGTTCCATGAGAGGCCCGAAGTTTACAGCATCATCCCAGATAACCTTCTTATGGGTAGGAATGTTACGCACGGCGTACTGGACGCAGTACTTCCATATAGGCTCAGTCAGCTCAGGGGTGAGTTGGTAGGTTCCGTTACTCACGTCTTCAATTGAATATTTAAACTTACTCTTAACAGTTTTTGTGCTGTAGTGGAAACTACACCATTCGACAAGGTAGGCGAGAATGTTAATGTTTGCGGTTTCTTCACCACCATACTTGCGGCACTGTCGCTGAATCCACCCAGGGAACACATAGGGGTATTCTGTGTCGTGGAAGCTATACTTGAGAATGTTTTTCCGTATACCGTTTTCATCGGTTTCAAATCTACCGCCTGGCAGATATTCAGCACCATCATACCTTTCAGTGGTAGTAAGCGGGTATGCGTCGATTAGGAACTGATGCCACATCTTGCGGATTGTTTCATCGGTGGGGCACATGATGCCATAGGGGTCGTGCACAGACACGCCAGGGGTACTGTATAGGATTGCCTGTCGGATAGTAGCGGCGGCGCTTACTTCCTCTATCATACCCTTATGGTACTCATCGTAATACTCACCGGCGGGGCGTGATACGGCACTGTAATTATGTGACATGGTTGTTTCCTTTCGTTACTGTTCGGGGTGTACCCCCGCCCTAGTTATTGTACCACTAAGGCGGGGGTGGGGTGTGGGCGGGGCTTACAGCGCCTTGTAGGGGTCACCTTCGGCGGGGTCGAAGTGGAAGCGCTTTGCGAAGGTTTCCCAGGCGATTTCTGCTAGGGTCTTTTCGTCAAACTTTTCAGTATCTTCAATATTGAAGGTCACGGTGAAGTCTTCAGTCGAGAGCACGTCCTGCATGTAGAGGTCATGGATAATATCGTATCCATTTCGGGCGATAAGCTCACTGTCAAGCTTGAACGACAGGCGCTTCTTGGAGTCGTAGGGGCGTACCTTGAAGCTTGCAATGAGGAATACGTGGTTTGCAAGACCTTCACCATTGGTATTGGTGTCGATGTACTTGAAGAGGTAGTTGTGGGTGTCCACTACTCGACCACCGCCAATGGTTGTGGCGAGGTAGTTCTCTACGGCGCGCTTAGTAATGGGTTCACGCTCGGTATATACAACATACAGGTGGTCACTGTCGAGGTGCGCATCAATAGGCGCTTCATAGGGGCAGTACTCATCACGGGATACGCGGTAGTAGCTTGCCATATTGTCGTCGGGGTTCACTACGTCATTGTGATGCGCGTCTACAGGCTCATGGTCGCGGTACCATAGGTACTTGCCTTCTAGGTCTTCGGTGATGCACATGTTACCGTTGGTGTCACAGAAGATGTATTCTTCCATGAGCTCGGTCAGGGGTACACGGATTGGCTCTGCATTAGATGCATCGCTTGCCAGGTGGTATGCACTGTTTGCAATGTCTTCAAGGCTGTAGGACGGCTTGATGGTATCGTACAGCTTTGCCATGTTATTGCGGCTGGTTACGCAGTACTTTGCGGGCATGAGCGCCTTACGGATAGGGGTGGTAATTGCCTGTGACACGATTTTCTCTTTCTATAGATTGCGGTGGGGCGTTCCCAAAAGTTTCTATAACAATTATGGCACACTATAGGGGGCGCGGCAAGCTGAAATCATGTGAACCTAGTCACATAGGCATAATAAAGGGTGGAATCCAGTCCAGAGTGTAACCACTCACAAGAACCAGACCCCACCCAATAATACCACTATTAGATGCGTACAAGAGGCGTAATCACCTTACACCAAAGAACAAAGGTAGCAACAACCTGCAACACTATGAAAGCCACAATCAAGGCAACAACAACCCAAGTATCCACCCCCTGAAGTACATTAACCACACATGAAATAGGCACAGTCAAGGAAGTGATAGATACCATACCCAGAAAGAACCCATCATCACCACGCCTACCCCAGATACTCTTCTCTGACCAGGCAACATCTTTACATTCATAATAGTAAACATTAGCCAAAAATACCACAATGAGGGCGAACGGGGTAAACAGGGCAAGCGGTAGAGCGTGCCAAAAGCTCTTAGGTGAATAGGTTTAAATGGTGTAGCGAATTGTTGCAAAAACAACTATCCGTTGCATTTAATTCATAACAGGTAGAAACCTGTTATAGGCACCCTACGATACCTCTACCCCCTCGCCAAGCGGCTTAGGGTTACATGTAATCAAACCAAGATAGCTAAGGTAATCCTTGCTTCCAGTTTTTACAGCCCAATAAAGACGGCTTCAAAACTGCATCTCGTCAAAAATATGGGGCGGTCACGGATATACCGCAACCTGGACGGTGGATGGGTTTAAACGTCTTGTATGGAGTACTGGTAGCAACAATCAGCTTTAACACTGATTCGATTATGACTCGGATTAACGTGATGCGGCTTTAACGGCTACATTAGGTTCATCCTCGCCTGCACTTACAGTATGACACATACCATCAAACTTTGCAACAGCTAACGACAGAAACATACAAACTTGTACAGATTGGATTAACGGTTAATTATACATTCCCTTCAAATGCGAGTTGAGGCGTTGAAGCTCGCCAAAATCAACGGGTGGGCTGTACAGCTTCTCACCTGTAGAGACTGGCAACATAGTAAGCCTTGTGGGTAGCGTAAACATGAGCTTTTCCTTTCCAGTGGGTATGGTATTCCGCGTGTGCGGCTAGTTGTAGTTATAGTGATTATAACATAGGAAAGGTGGGGCGCGGTATCTGTAAGGGCTTAACCCATGAGATACTGCACCCCACCAATATTGGGTGAACTACCGTTTACGACTACTCTTTACAAGATAATCGCAAAACGCCATGAACAGGAACCCTGCGACACTAATGGCAACCAGGGGTAACCCAAAAATCTCGAAGATTTTAAACAGCGGGATTGGAACCTGACCAAGAAGGCACTCTACAGCACCCAGTGTGAATAAATTCAATAATATCTGTGCAAAAGGTGCATGAGAGCGCATGTAAGAGTAGAAGCGTTCCTTAACCGTCAGCTTTGTACTACTAACAGTTTCAGTATACTCATTCCGGGTGGGGTTACGGTTCTCTGAATCTACCATGAGTTCACCTTTCTGTCAGGGGTTGCTTGGGTGGGTGCTACTTCTTGTACTCTTCGGGTGCAATTAGCAACCCGATAGCCCCCGCAACCATTGCTACCATGCCAGTGATTATGCCAAGTGGAATCAACCCAACAAGCAAAAGCACGGGGGTGACGCACATGCATATGAAGCTGGGGATAAGGAATAGCCCGGCGAAAAACTCGCGCTCTTCGTCTACTTTATTATTCTTTGAGTACATGCTCATGTTTGTTTCTCCTTTACTATGGTTAGGGGTGTTTTTGTGTTGCGGGGCGGGCGGCTGTAAGAGTCACCCGCCCCTATCATGGATTCTTCTTTACATGGTTTCTCGCAAGGTGCCATTGTATTCAAGGGCATCAATTTCATCCTTTGTAACCAAGCAATGTACTAGGACACTTGAAAGGGCAAGCGTTGCAATTGAACCCAAGGCAACGTATCCTGCGAATGGGACTTGAAAAATTGCCAATATGCCTGCTACAGGGAAAATTAGCATGGATAGCCCGAAAAGCCAAACAAAGAAAGCGGCAACCTTAAACCTGAAGGTGCGCTTCTTACTATCGGACGTGTCATAGGATAGTTCTACGCCTGACTCTCCGCTGTACTGTTTAGATGTTTCTGTATTTGCGACTGTCGCGGGTTCACCTACATATGTGATGGTGTGGTAGTCCCCGTACCCTTCAAGCATGGTTAGCACGTCGTCTAGGGTGGGAATGTCATTACGTGCAGGCTGTGCCCCTGAGTATACGTGTGACATGTACAGTAGGGTGATAGTATTATATGCTCGAAGGAACAAGGTTCCTTCATATTCATTGTTGAGTGCATCCGCATAATTAGGGACGCATAGGTTGGCAGGTATGACGTTGCCGTTAGCGGTGTGTACGTTATTCGGCTGAGCATTTGTGACTAGCCGCTCACCCTTTGGTACATGTCGCACGCTAATCTGGATGCTGTACCGCACATCACGACCTTGTTGCAGTAGGTAGGTGCCATTCGAGTTGGTGCTGGTGCCCCAGAGGAGAGGGATTTTGCTTGAGAGTAGCTTGAGTAGGTTTACCTCATTGAGGGGCTTAGTTATGAACCCCATAATATAAGGGGCGGGGCTTCCTATGTTGGGCATAAACCTGAAGCTTGTGTCACCTGTCCAGCGGGCGGTGGTGATGTTTACTAGTAGTGCTTCTAGGTATACGTATTGGTTGTGGGTGAGCCCATGAAGGTCTAGGGCTTTGGTATTGTTCATGCTGTCTGCCTACTCTTTATCGTTGCGGGTATTGCGCAGTTCGGTAATTTCTTGCTCTAGGGTTAGGCTGTCGAAGATGTGGTCGTTATCTTCGAGCTCGTTGTTGTAGATTCCTTCGAGCATACCTGCTACGTCTATGGTGTCGCCGGTGGGTGCCTCGTTTCCGATGCCTTTGAGGTATTCTTCGATTTCCTTGTTCTGCTTGTCTACGGAAGCGATTTCGCGGGCGCAGTGTTCGGCGTGGATTCGGTCACGGGTTACCTGTACAGCATTGTTGAGTTTCTGGTGGGCGAGAATCAACTTGTCGTATAGGTTCTTATTGGAGGCGATGATGTTCTGGCATGACTTGTATTCACGCATGACTTGCTGAAGTTCAAAGTCTGATGCGGGTGCGGTGCTCTGGCGGATTCGTTCGCTCAGTAGTTCTGCTTCTTCGGTCTTGGTTTCATTGAGCTTGCGGCATTCCTGTAGGCGGCGCGCAATGTCTGCTAGTTTAGCTTCGTTAGCTTCCTGCTTCTTTGCTAGTTCTGCTAGTTCAGGCTGGGTAGCGAGGTTGATGGTGGGCATCGGGTGTCCTTTCAGGATGAGCTGTGCTTCTTCTGTCGTGGTGTTGAGTGTATCTGCGTATGCTAGGGTGGTTGCCCTGTCAATCTTCGCGATTTGGGCACCGGTGTAGGTGCCATCCTCGCTAGGTGTGATGTTGAGGTTCGCGATTCGGGGGTGAACTTCACCATTGAGAGCATGGGTTAGCTGTGCCACGTTTTCTAGGTTGATGATAGCTTGGTTGCTTACTTGGGTGGGTGCTGGGGCGTTCCAGTTTCGGACAACATGTGTCGGGTTTGTCATGCGGGGCTTCCTTTTCGTCTTTCAGGGTATAGGGCTTTAACCCCGGTAGCAGTAGCTATTTTACCATATTTCAGGTGCCGCTAATACTGTTACCGGGGGTGTTTCAGGTTCTACGCCTAGTTGAAGATGAGGTCAAAACCGGACGCTACATTGTTCTTCGTAAGGTATACGGTACCACCAACGCGGGACATGCCGCGCGCTACGGAGGTGTTGTACAAGCGGGCGCCCTGAATAACCTTTGCGTATTCGAGCACGCGGGAGCTGTCACCTACGATTGCGCTACCCGCTACTACGGCGTGTCCAGTGACCCATGCGTTGCCGGTCACTAGCGCCTGGTTGGTGATGCACGCTTCACCGCTTACGCGGGCGTTACCGTTCACTACAGCATCTTCGAGTACGCGGGCTTCACCGGACACAATGGCGCTATCTGCTACCCACGCACCGCCGCTGTGGGACAGGTTGCGTTCATTTTCAATCCAGCCGCCTAGTTCACCGGCACGGGCAATGGTCACGCCTTCGCTGTTGATGATGTCTTGCAGGGCTTGGATTCGGCGGACTACGGTGCCACTGGTGGACTTGATAGCAATGTTGAGTAGTTCGTACTTCTTGTTGAACGGGTTCATGATGTTTCCTTCTTTCGTGTGGTGTCTTGTGGGTAGCACACCCCTCTAGGGGGTTTCCTAGAGGGGGTGGTATTGGGTGTTGCGATTAGTATTCAAAGATTGCGTAGGGTGATTCGTCGGAGAAGTATTCAACACCTACAAATTTTACTTGCTTATCGGCGGGCTTGTTCTTGATGAACTCTACCAGCTCTTTCGGGGTCACGTATTCATTTACGGGGCCGCTCATGGTGATTTCATGACCGTAAATGTTGGTGTATGTAAACCACCAACGGGTGCACCAGTCCGACGGCGAGATTCCTAGATTACCCACCTTTTCAAATGATGCGGGTAGTGTATTCCCTAGTGCTGTTAGGTTGGTATTTTCGTTTCCTTTGATTTCTGTTCGCTGTACCCAGAGGTAGCTAATTCGTGCCATTAGGGGTTTCCTTTGCTAGTATTCGATGGTTACGCTCAGCCCGCCGGTAGAATCATGGAAGCTGTCAATGATTTTTACCTGGGTGTTGTGGTGCATGTTCTTGGTGAACTCTTCGAGTGCTTGGATTTCTTCACCCTCAGCAACGCCGCCAATGATAAAGGTTCCATCTATAGGCTGGTTACTAGGTACGACCTGCCAGCTAGTGTCGCCGGTGCGCTCAAAGTCACCGCGCGTTACGGTAATGTTCTTGAATGACACGGGGATAGTAATTTCGCTTACTTCATTGTCATTTTCGTAGGTGTCGATAATGACCGCGTATGCACCGAGGGTAATTTGTGCCATTTGAGTACTCCTTACATAGGGTATTGCCTTATAGGGGCTGACTAATTGTTATGTAACCATTATGGCACACCATAGCGGGGTGTACAAGTCAAAATCATGTGAAATAGGTAACACTCAATAAAAATACCCCTCTGAGTCATACGACCCAGAGGGGTAACCGAAAGGTCAGGGGCTAGTTAGCCCTTGTTTTCCCACGGGAAACCAGCATCAATGCCACGCTCAAGAAGCGGGATAAGCTCGAAACCCTTATCAGTCAGACCACCAAGCGACCAGCGGCGCTCCTTAGCCTCCATATGAGCCGCCTCATAACCTGCAAGGTTCCAAGTGAAGACGTTCACGTGCGCCGGTACATAGCGGTCAAGAATATCATCGACAGTGTACTCACTACCCCAGTACCTACGGGCATTGAGGCTCTGCTCATCGCTAATGATAAGAATACGGTCATGACCATTGTAAGACTCACGCAGAGCCTTAGCTGTATCGGTACCACCACGAGCGGACGGCATATCGTTATCCACAACACGCAACAGGTCATTAGAGGTAATCTTAACCTTCTCAACCTGAGTATCGAACGCCACAATATCAACGCGACCCTTATTCTTCAGAGCAAAGGCGGCGGCGAACATGTTAGCGGCATCCTGACGTGACAGAGAGCTACGCTCAGAAAGGCGGCTACCCATAGAGCCGGAACGGTCAAGAAGAAGCAGGGTACGACCCGGCAACTCCGGCACATTATCCAGCACACTATTAGCACCCGCCTGTAGAGCGGCGGCAAAGTCCAGCGGCGCGTTCTTGTATGCGGCAAGGAAGTTAATCGGCATAGTCTTCGCACGCACGATAGCTTCCTTATCACGCAACTTACGGTTAATCTTCTCGATAGTATCGTAAGATACACCCGCGTTGCTGATACGGCTTAGGTTCATGCGAAGCGCCTGGTAACCCATATGGTCAATGAGGTTATCCCAAACCTCAGCCGGGATAGCACCAATAGTACCCGCAATCACCTCATGGGTGAGACGCGCATCCTTGATGATATGGTCTGCGGTTTCCTTATCGGAAAGAACCTTAATCTTCTCTTCCTTGGTGAGGTTCAAGAAGTCACGGCGAGCCGCCATGATGGAAAGCTCTTCAAGGTTCGGCTCACGACCGTAAGCAGAATCAATGATAGCGCCGAACAGGTTCTCACGGTACTTATCAGACGGCTTCGGGTGAGTCAGGTTCACCACATCAGCCAGAGTGAAAGCACCCCTAGCCATACGACCCTGCCACTTCAAAACACTATTCTCAGTAACAGACTTATTCAGGGCATCAGCAATACCACGCTTCACAGCAGACGGCACCTTACGACCAAAGCGTGCAAACCAGTAAGCCAGGAACTCGCTAGACTCATCCAGACGACCAATAGCGGCAGAAACAAGGGCACGGTTACCACCAGTCAAACCAGCCTCCAGGCGGGCGTGAACAGCTTCAGCGGCAATCATTGCCGGAACAGCACGAAGACCAGCCTCCTGACGAAGCCAACCAATCAGACCCTCAAGCCAAACATTATCGTCCGCAACCTGGGCAACAAGCTTAGCGATACGGTCAGCACGCGCGTCAGCCTTCTCATAGAACGTATCCTCATTCAGTGAGGTAACGGCGGCTAGGAACAGCTCAGCCTTCGGGGTACGCTTCCAGCCGGTACCACCCTCAAAAGTGGTGATACGCTCACCGGTAGTGGTAATCTCGTTGGTTGCCTTATTAGCGGTCAAGTGGTTCTTAATGTTGAATCGACCCATGATAGGGTTTCCTTCCTGTAGTTAGTGTTTGGTCTTTGGGGTGGCTGGCTATTGCCCCTTATCTGTTGTTGTTTGCTTGTTTTTGGGTAAAAGAAATGGAGGCGTAGAGAACCAGCCATGTCGAGGGTAGTTACTAGCCGACAAGGGCGACCAGTTTCGTTGCAAATTTACAGATTTGTTTGAAGTAACTCGACAAAATCACATCTACGCCCCCAAAGGGGAGCAAATATATTACACTATATTCGCTAGTGCCCGTAGCAGGTTTGACTCTGCGTGCCACCCTTACAGGTGCAACACCCCCTATTGGGGTGCGGGCTTTGTAGTATTGGAATTGTAGAGAATGGAGCTTATCGAGGGCAGTTTGACTAGTCTAAAGGCAACTAGTTCATGATTCTAAGCAATTCCCAAAATTGTTGAAGTAACTCGATAATCGCGCTTCTACAATTCCAAGTGTAGCGCAAGGGTTGTATCCCCTGCAAGTGTTCATAACAGGTTTGACTCTGTGTGCCAGCCTTTCGGTGCAACACCCCGGTTAGGGGTATGAACTGTTGTTGTGTTGAGAGTCCAGAGAATTAGTCTCAATCGAGGTTGTATTTAACTAGCCCGCCGGTTATTAGCCAGCAGGTGATTAGTTGTTAGCAATTTCCCATAATTGTTTAGAAGTAACTCGATTGAATCGCTTCTGTACTCTCAAGTTTATTATAGCAAACATTGTTCGTGTTTGCAAGTGCCCGTAGCAGGTTCGACCCTGCGTGCCTACCAAACACCCACCCTTATGGCGGTACAGGCTCCATAGGAGGTCTTGACTCCCGAAAACTAACAGAATAGTAAGTGCTTCAGGTTTCCCTGTCGTCCTTACATATATAACTATAACGCACCTGTGCGGGGTGCGCAAGCCGAAAACTAACTATTTTCGTGTGGGCTTCGTCACACCCGCTTTACTGGGTGATGTACGCTTCGATTCGACCGTTGCCGCAGTGGACAATATGAGTATTCTTAGCCTTGACACGTCCGGTAGCGGTATTGGTGTACATGTTGGTGGTTGCCGCGAGAGTGTATCGGAACCACTGGTCAGGGTTTCCACCCTTTTCCATCTTGCGGATTGCGGGTGCCAGGTTGCTTGAGTTGAGGCGTTCTAGGGTTGCGCGGCGGGTGATGGTGGTGGTGGTTCGCCCCTTCTTGTCATTGAGTCGGAGGGCGGTGATGGTTCCGGTCTTCTTGTTGTATTCGAGGGTGATTCGCTGGCGGTTTTGCTTGTTGCGGCGGGTGAAGAGCTTGAAGAGGTTCATGGTAGGTTCCTTTCGGTGCGTAGTGGCTTATGGCTCCCCCTATGGGTGGTATATGTACCCATAGGGGGTGTATGGTCTTTGGAGCTAGGGCTTCTCTACTACTTCAGCGATAAGGTGGAAGATGCCAATGTTGTCTTCTTCGACGGTGACGTTCTGGAAGCCGTAGCGCTTACCGTCACCGAGCGGGTTATCTAGGGTGACTGCGAGAAGCTGAACAATGATGCTACAGCGGGCGATAGCTACCCAGGTTTCCATGTCGCTATCGGTCATGTTGTCGCTGTAGTATTCGGGGATGGGGTTGCTAATCGGCAGGGTGAAGGTGCCGTATTCATCCCAGGTGTCGGTGTCGAGAATTTCGGCGGTTGCAATGTTTGCGCCGTTGCCGTTCTTTTCGTCGAACTCGTAAGTAATGTTAGCGATAGCGTTCATGATGGTTCCTCTCACGGGTAGTAGTTCCTATAGGGGTTTCTATAGGTTGTTCCGGGGTTTCCCCCTTTGCTTATATAACTATTATGCCACAACCTAGCCGGGTGTGCAAGTCGAAACCATGTGAGCCTAGTCACATACTGCATATGGGTTCAAAATACCCCCTAGTGATAGTTCCTCTAGGGGGTATCCGTAAGTGCCTATCGAAGCTCACGGCTCCACTTAGCGATAGTACGCAGGGTAAACTCCTTGTTCATCTCGGCTTCCAGGGTTTCCAGGCGGGCGGTACCCGTCGAGCGGGCGTTCACTAATTCCATATACTCGTTGGCAATCTTGGATTCACGGTAAGCCTGTGGTGCATACAAGCCACACTTACACTCCTTATTATGCTTCTTGGATTCCAAGCAAAAGGTGTGTACCGTTCCACAGTCATACAGGGCTACAGCGAAACGGAAAGCCCACAGCAGGTCTCGATTATCTTCATGCATTGCCGCAGGGGTGTGCCCGGTGATTTTGCACTCACCGTTAGCCGTGTAGTGCAGGGTGGTATCACCGCTGAAGGTGCTACCCGTAATGGTGGCTTCACCCTCGATGGTTAGGTTAGCGTTGCCTGTGATGAGTACGCGCTCATAGGTGCCGCCGCAAACGGTCGCAGAGCCGGTAATCTCACTGTCCTTGAAGGTTCCGCCGTGAATCGTAGCATTGCCTGATACTACACTAGCGGTAAGGTGGGTATTGGGTACGTTCACGGTAGCGTTGCCTTCGATGATGTTTCCACCCATGAGGTTCTTTGCCGCCTCATTGAGTACGTGCAAGCCCTTACGGGGGGTGCCAGTAATCAGACCGGGCGTATTAGCTTCCAGGTCTTCAATGTAGGAACCAACGTTACCATTTGCACCGCTCATGTATCCGTTGTAGATAATGTACCCAGCGCGGTTGTAGATAGCATTACGGGTGCCACGCGGGGCGTTCCCCAGGTGGGCAATGTTAAACATGGTGCCACGGTATGCCTTCTCCATGACGGGGGTGCTCGCATTATTAATAACACCAAGGGCACGCCATACGGGGAGTGAGGTGCTTGACTTGAGCGACTTGCTGTATTTCGCCATGTAGCAGGGCATGTTGCGACTCCTAACGGTTGGTTGCTAGTGAACTTCCAGGAGACAACCCCTGGGTATATAACCATTATGTCACACCATAAGTAGATATGCAAACTGAGATAGTATGAAATAGGACACACCCATAGTGGGGTATGCGAAACCCCCTAGTGGTAGTTCCTCTAGGGGGTTTCCTTGGTCACCTATAAGGTTAGGCGGTTAGCTCCAGCGGCTCCGGGTCAGCGTAGCGCATAACAATGTTGCCACTGTAACGCTCAAGGTGGGTAATCTTAAACTCAAGCGGGAACGTCTGAGCATCAACCATCAGAGCCGCAATATCACGCAATATAGGCGAGGTGAGCGGGAACTCAGCCTCAAACTCATAACCGCCGGTGCTAATCGTCACAAACAGGGACTTCATGGAACCGTCAAACTCGTCCAGGTCGTCATCCTGTCGAATCTGGAAGTTAGTAGCGGTCAAGTCCTGGTCGTTGATAGTGGCAATATCTTCAGGGTTGAACTTGCCGTCAAAGAAGCCGAGGATAGTGAAGTCGGAAATGGAAATGCTGTTTTCGTTCATGGTAGAGATGGTTCTCCTTGCGATTGGAAAATCTGAGATATACCACCCCTGAGAGGTGAATCACCTGCTTGATATTCAAGGTGGTACCCACCCAGTGTATCAGTAATGCCGAATGGGTGCCAACCTACCCACGTACCCCGTATTGACCTAGTGGGTGCAGAAGCCGCATGCCTTATGGCTCATTACGGATACCGCAAGTTACCATCATGCGATTCAGGGCACTTATTTTTTATTCTTCAAAAATCCACCCCTAGAGCCCTTATAGTCCCCGTCAAGGTAACCCCCCCCTAGCTATCCACAATCTATCCCCCTACCCAATCTAGGGGGAACCTAAACAACTGTCTCACGCGCGCGTAATAATCTTTAATCTCTATCTATAGTCACTATGCCCCAAATACCCCATTCTGCCCCGGTATTTCAAGGAACAGGAACCCCCGGTGCGGGTAGGAAACTCCCAAATAGTCCCCGGTAGAGCCCTTATAGTCACCCCCTAAAAGTCCCTGCAAACTCCCAAATAACCACCCCCAAAGAGCCCTAATAGTCCCCGGTGAATCCCCTATAGTCACCGCCGGGGCTCTTATGGTCACCCAAGAGCCCTAATAGTCACCGTGGCACCCCTGCATTGTTTGAGTGCTTCCATGCCTTGCTGTAAGAGCCCTAATAGTCACCCCCGCATTGAGCTACAAGAGTCCCCTATAGTCACCCACCCCTGGAAGCCGCTCTAAGGGGTGTAGATAGTGTGTGGCAACAATGAGTCATGAATCCCAAATAGTCACCACAGAGGACTTCCTATACCTTCCTATAGGGTCTTTATGGGCATAGTAATACCCCGTAAGATATTGAAACCTTACAGGGCATTATCTTGTCATGAATTATGGGCTACTCGGCGCGCTTCTTGATATACTTAGCCGCCTCACCCTTGGGTACGTGAAAAGTAATCTTAGAGTGCTTAGCATCCCAAGCATTTACCCAACAGTCGGTGTTTCGACCTTCAACACAGAGTGGCTGACCATCAAAAACAGTCAGTCGGACACGATACAAGGGGGTATACTCAACATAAGCCTTACCAGGCTCCTGGTCTTCGGCAATAAAATATTTGTCAGGGCTGTAGTAGACTTCCTGCTCACCGGGGGTATCACCTTCCTGTGCCCACATATACAGGGGGCTAATACCAGAGTCTATCTTTTTGTCGCCTGTGTCAGTGAGCTTGTCACTGGGCAGAACGCCAGCCCCATTAATTTTATGGGTAGTTACTGGGTTGGTCGCGTCGTCTTTCAGTTCCAGTAGGTTATATTTTACTGTCACGGTTTGATGCTTACCGTTCTCCACCTTCGTGTCAGGCATTAGTTCCGCTGAATTAGCATTAGGACTTACCACTGCAAGGACTACTAGGGCAATGCAGGTAACAATCTTTATGATTGAGCCTACCATAATCTTGCCGTATTCCTTGTAGCCATATTCCCATAGGGCGTGCGGGTTTTCCTGCACCCACCAATCATGTATCAGGACATCACATCCGAAAAGCACTTCACCTGGTTCAGAGCAAGGCTTCTCAGGTACACCTTCGGGGATATCCTTATTAAAAAAGAACTCGGGTATGATTGCGGCGATAATTAGCCCACCAAAGACGTAAGGTATAACCCATGAATCCAGCATCGACACTACCAAAAGGACAATAAGTACGAAGAGGATACTGAAACTTTTCAGCTCTGAAGGCACCGGGTCAAAAGGTGGTAGCGCCCCTTTGAAATTTCGTTCTTTAAACTCTTTAATTCCTTTTGTGAGCCGCCATGCAACTACCGCCTTATACACCTGAAACGGAATGAAGGCGACAAGCAGTAGCACTAGTAACGTTAGAAACATGATAAGTATTCTTTCTATGGGGTAATATTCACCCTTTACTATACCCGATTTGCGCACAGTAAGAACACACCCCTAACCTGTTCTCCAAGTTAGGGGTGTGTTCTTTAGGGTTCTGTTAGATACTGGACTGACATACCCGCAGGCTGTCAGGCTGGTTAGTCGCCAATGCCTAAACGTTATGGGATAGTACCACGAGAACTATAAGGGTGACATATATGACTACATTCACGATTGAAGCAACCATAATCCTACCGTACTGCTTATACCCATAATCCCAGAGTGCAACTGGATTTTCCTTAATCCACCACTCACATTTCATAGGGTCAATATAATTCACAAGCCACCCACCCGGCGCATCGGGGGTTTCCTCTGGAATATCAGTGCGGAAGAAAAAAATAGGAATGAAGGGTGCCACAAGTAACCCCCCAATGAAGTAGGAGATGAAGCGGTCATCTAGTATATTCGTGGCAATGGTAGAGATAATTATGAATGATAAGACAAGACCAGTTTTAAACTCAAGGGGTGTAGGATTGAAAGGTGGGATAGCGCCTTTGAATCCTCGTTCTTTAAATTCTTTGATTCCCTGTGCGAGTCGCCACGCACATATTGCTTCGTGTATGCGGTAGATAATGAAGATAGTCAAAAGTAGTAGTATGAATACGGTAAACAAAAATGGTTCACTTTCTATAGTAGATTACTTACCTACTATGGTACCTGTTATGGATACGGTAAAGCTACGCCCCTAACCTGTTCTCCAAGTTAGGGGGTGTAGCTTCTTATCTTTATCGGCGGGGCGGGTATTGCCACAGGCAGTCAGGCTGGTTGGCCGCCAACAGCTTACCCCACACCCTATTTACTTCCTTGATGTTCACCTCTTCGGTGTTGCCGGGGGTGTGCATCTTAACGTACTTGTCGTACAGTTCCGGTGCGTCGATACGTGCCAGTTCCCAGCCGATGCACTTGCAGGTTTTGTCGTGCTGTTCGGGGTTTCGGCAGTAGCGGGTAACACCGTCGGTGAAGGTGTGCAGTTCGTCCATGCGGTTGTAGATACCTTGCACATTCCATGCCATACGTGCCACGCCGTAGGGGTCGGCGGCGGTGTATCCGTCCTCATCGAGTGGGTACAGGCTTTCACTGAACACGAGGGGGCTACCTTCGGTGGTTACAGCTGAGTCAGCACCGAACAGCTCTACATCACCATATGCGGGGTCGGACTTAATGGCGATATTACCACCCAGGATGTAGCGCCACAGGCTTACCTTTCCGGTAATATTTGCGGTGCCCTTGATAGTTACACGGTCTACTTCATAGAGCCCGCGCAGGTCACTAGGGGCTTCACTGATAATGGTGACCTTGTAGAAGTACTGGACGGGGCTCGGGAGGGTCATAGTGCCGTCCAGGTAGACATGCTCGAAACGCCCCTCGGGGGTGATTCCGTCACCACGGAAGAAGCACCAACCATAGAAGGTAGTCTTGTGGGTGGTTGCCATGTTGAATCGGGTACCACCCATGAGGAATACGCGGGTTTCCGGTACAGAGTCACGCTTCAAGCCACCACCTACAAACTGGGTGAGGGTACGGACAGGAATAGTCACGGTCTTATCTTCATGGTTCCAGGTCACACCCTGTAAGTTATCGAAGTCCTCAAGGAAGAACAGGGGGTTGAGCTGACGGCGCACCGTAATGGTAATCAGCTCCTTACCCGCCTGCTGAAGCTTGCGAAGCTCAGGGTACAGGATAGGGTAAGGGTTAATATCCTGGTCAGTGGTACCGTAGCGGTAGGCGTTTGCTAACTGTCCGGTGGGTGCAATATCCGCCGGGGTTAGGGGGCGCACCTCATAGGGTACGGTGACGCTCTTGTGTGCAGGCATGTTAGTTCTCCTTCGGGTGCATGGTAGGTGCATGTTATGTGGGTGGTATCCATAACCACCATTCATATAACCATTATGACACACTCTAAACCCCTATGCAAGTTAGAATTACGTGAAATGGGTCACGTAAGAAATTAGGCAAAGTAAAACCCCCTAGAGGAAATACCACTAGGGGGTTCTACTTAGTGAGTCACACTACTACTTCTTGTTATTTGCCTTCAGCTTTGCCAGCTCATCATCCAGCGCGGAATCAACAGCCAGAGCGTCCAGCTCATCGAAGCCGTCCTTTACCGGGTCAGCCATAATCTCCTGACGACCCTGAAGACGTGCCTCCTCACGGGCGATACGCTCTTCCCACTCATTCATAGGCGAGCTCAGGTTAGTACCATTGACGTTAATGCTCTCAGTAGCATCAAGGATACGACCCATAGCCTCATTGGTCTTATGACGTGCCAGAAGCTCATCACGCTGGTGGTGAGCCGCCGCCAGCTTCTCACGTGCATCACTCAGCTGACCCTTCAGAGAATCAACGCGCGGGGTAGCAACCTTAATCTGCTCCTCAAGCTTCTCAGCGGTCTTCTCAGCGTTAGTACGGTTCTTCAGAGCGATACGTGCCAGACCGTCAAACTTATCAGCCTGAGCCACAGCCTCAGCCTTAGCCTTAGCCTGCTCCGGGTCTTCCGCATCAAGCTTTTCAGCCTGAGCACGGAACTCATCAGCCTTATTAGAAGCCGCCTGAGCCTTAACCTGCCACTCCTGAACCTTGCCCTGTTCCTTCTTATGGTCAGACTCCATGATGCGCAGGTTGCCGATAACCTCAGCAACATTAGCCTCCGCTACACGAATCTCTTCCTTGTAGTCACGGATAAGCTGGTTCAGCATCTCCTGCGGGTCTTCCGCCTTATCAATTGCGGTGTTAATCTTTGCGCGAATGAGGTTGTTGAAACGTGCAAAAATGCTGTTCTTGTTCTGGTTCTTACCCATTGTGGGTTACCTAACCTTTCGTGGTTAATGTGTGGAACATGATTCACGGTTACCTATTCTGTAAGGCTTTCGTGTCTTTTGTGTGACCTTTAGGGGTCATACTCAGAATATCATGCTCCGGGGGTTAAATCTAGTGGGTTAGCGTCTTGTCGCTAAATGTTCATCTGTTGTTCATAGGCGGCAGGTTTCGATAACTGCTTCCGTTGGTTCGCCTTTGATAACGTTCAGGGTGTCAATAATAAGCTTAGCATAGGCGGCAACATTCTCAATGTTACGGGGACACGGGATAAGTCGCCCAGTGACCTTACCTTGCGGGGCGGGGTCATCTACTAGACGTGTTCGAGTTTCCCCGTCGTTAGTATACACCTCGGCTAGGAACATGGGGCGTTCCAGCTTCTCAGGGTACCCGGTTGCCCGGTCTGCAATCTGTTCGGGGCGCTGGTCGGTGAACCACGTGTAGTGGAAGCATGGAAAGCCGGGGTGTTCCAGTACGCTCTGCTTCACCTCGAACGGGGGAATATAGATGCCGCCGCCGCCCGCGTCGGTTTCTGAGTATTTCCAAGCCACCCATTCTAGGTCTTCGATAATCTGTTCGATAGTTCCTACGAGGGGGCGGATATTACCTGCGGGGTCGGTCAGTTGGTATATTTCTTGGCTTGTGGGGGAATGTTCTTTCACTTACACCCTTATTGATAGTGGGTTCACGTAGGGGTTTACGCCTTCGTGTTGTGTCGATTATAGCATGGTTACTGCCTAAGTAGCAGTATTGGTGCTTTTGCGTTTGTAGGTGCGTCCGCTGGAATGAACACTGGGTTCTTTGGCGTATCGACGTGTGAGGCAGATGTGAAGCGCCAAATTAAGTAGGTGCGAAACCATGAGCACAGTATTATCCGTAATGCCAATGCCTGCAAGGGCTTTAGAAACTGCGATAATGGACGCGGCAACACACGCCAACTCAAAGGCGATAGTAAAGACGAAAATCAGTACCGCCGGGACACGATGATACTTAAAAAGGTACGTCCGCCAAAGCTGAACAGCAAAGACATACCCAAAAGCGCTACCGATAACCCTACAGGCGATAGAGATGAGGCTCACGCCGGTAAGTGTTGCTACCCAGAGCATCACCGATAGGGGGTTAGCCCACATGTCCATTTAGGTTTTCCTTGTTCTTCTAGGGGGGTAACGCTTTAGGTTGCCACCTTGTGCGCTACCCCCTGTCGTGTTGGGGTGGTTGTTCGTTTAGTTGTTTACGTCTCGAACGTTCACTTTGAAGTCACCCTTAGTGTTTACGCCGTCCTTGGGTGCAACGATGGTGATGTCGCCGTCCTGGTACTGCTTCTTGGTGCCGATAGCGTAGGCGTAATCTACGTCTTCAACAATGATACGCACCTTGGAGCGGGGTACGGTGTTGCTGTACAGTTCGCCTTCCTGGGTTCGCAGGGTGTAGGTGATGTACACTTCGTAGCTAGTGTTCAGGGTGCCGTCCTGTGCTGAAGCATCTGAGTGGTCTGCTGTAAGCTTCCCCTTCCTTTCGTTATACGACGTATCGGTGTCACTGTTGATGTGGGGGTGCTCTTCACCCGTGAGGTGCTGACGGGTTGTAAGGTTAGCGTTGATTACTACGGCTTCCTTAGCCTTCTCAGTAGGTTCGGGGCTAGGGGTTGCCGTTGCGGTAGTGGTTTCTTCTACCTTATTTGCAGTATTGGTACTGGAACAGCCGGTGAACGCGATGGCACCAATGAGGGCGGTGGCAGTCAGCTTGGAGAATTTCATTATTTAGGTTCCTTCCAAAAGGTATGGGGGGGTGTTGTTGCTAATGGTGTTTAGCGGGTCTGTATGGAAATGCAGGGGGAATCTACGAAAGCTTCCAGGGTGCGCTTAGGGCTTCCTGCGTCAGCGGTGCGGTTAAGGTACATGGGGTATTCGGAGTCATCCCCGCGTGTACGGGGAATATTCCCAACAAGGGTAAACCCTCTGTCAAGCTGAATTTCCCTTTCACTTTGTGCGGTAGATGAGTCAAGGATTTTCCTTGACGGTGACCCTCGAACCAGTACAACTGATTCTCCTGGTCTTGACATGCAACCCCGAAAGGTTGCCTGTCCGTTTATACTCTCCCGTCTCTCACAGGCGAGGTGATTGAACACACCCAAAAGAATGTGTTAAGTGCCCCCTGTGGGATTTGAACCCACGACCTGCGGATTAAAAGTCCGTAGCTCTGACCTGACTGAGCTAAAGGGGCTTACAAGGAACAACTATACAGCGCGCGCTTCTGTATTGCAAATCGCTATTTCCACTGGGGTATAGATTACGGGGTGTAAAAACAGGGTGTGCGATAGGTTGCTGATTCATCTCTCGCACACCCTGGCTTATCATAGGTTCATTTACTTACGTCGCTTACCGCGAGTCAGGAAGGCGTTGGAAACAATCTTGAAGTGTGCACGGTTAGCAAGTTCACGGCGCGGCTTACCGTCCTTAAAATACCAGACGATACCTTCGGCGGTCTGACCGGGCGCTACCTGAGACTCTACAGAGTCCGCCTGCTCAAGGGCGGCAAAGCCGTTACCTACCCACTCAATATCGAGTACGGGTACCCAGAGGTTCGCGTCCTTGAATAGGGTTTCAACATTGCCGTTAGATGCGTGGAAGGCGCGGAAATCGGGCTGGTCGCCGGTGCTGAACTTGAAGTGCCCACCGATACGGTCACAGAACAGTTCACCCTGCACCCATTCACCCGGCTTGAGCTGGTCGAACACGTGGGCGTAGCGGCGGTAACCATCAAGGTACTGCTTCCAATTCTTACTATCCATTGCGTCTACCTTGATGGAGCGGTCACGGTTAGCAATACGAATTTCACCGGTATCAGCATCACGCCAAACAGTCATAGAGGTGCCGTCAATCTTCTCGGTAGCGTACACATCATTTGTGGTGATACTGTTCAGGAAGTCGATAGGGATATTCTGGACGCGCTCAGCGTCAGTCTTAGTAATGAAGTTAGGGAAAGCTTCTAGACCGTAGTCACCACCGGCGAGAATCTTCTCCTCGACGTGCTTAGTGACAATGCCGTCGAAGTAGGTGTCCACTTCTTCCTGAGTGGCACCTTCGCTCAAGCCTTCAAACTCAGAGATGGGCAGGATAAGACCCTGTGACAGGGTTTCACGCAGGCACATGGTGCGTAGTACTACGCCTTCAATGTAGTGCCCGTTAATGACGCGGGTCGCCTTCTTGCCACGGATAGGCTCAAATGCCGGGTGCTTAGTGCTGAGGATAGAGTCAATCTCAAAGTACACGCCCTTGTCGCCTTCGGTCATGGTCTTAGGCGCTACAACCCACCATAGAGTGCCTTCGGGTCGGACGGCGTGAATCTTATCGGCGGGGTTGTTACATTCCTTCACTTCTTCAATGGTGGTAATGTGTGCGAGGTGTCGAATACCGTCTACAGCGGTAGAAGTCATAATGTTTGTGTTCCTTATCTTTCGGGTATGTGGGTTTCCCCCGTGTGGTGAATAATACCATACGGGGGGGTAAGTGCTAGGGGTTAGCACAAATCAATCTTATTATCCTTAATGGTCAGGATACCGTCTTCAAAGTCTACCTCGCCAATGTCATCGGCGTTTACGCGAATAATCTTCAGGAGAGCAAAGAAGTCGGGGTCAAAAGTCGTAAGGTCGATAGTAAATCGGGATTCCTCTACAGCCGCCACAATGTGCGCACCGAGGGTACCATCTTCTTCCACGTGGGTATCAATGGCGATTGCCTCGGGGACAAAGCCCTCAAACATGAGGTTGGAAAGCTCATCGGGGGTTACGAAAGAGAACGAGATACCTTCCCAGGCAATCGCGGGGGTCTGAAGTTCAATAGTCATTGGGTGCTTCCTTTCGGTAGGTCTATTGTAGCGGGCTTAGCGCCTTACTGGAAGTCATCTATCACTTCCTCGCTATATTTCTATTATGGCACACCCTAACCAGGTGTGCAACCTGAAATCACGTGAATTAGGTCACATGGTGGTTATGGCACAGAAAAACCCCTAGCGCACACAATCACACTAGGGGCTTCTTAGTTACATATGGTCTACCAGTTAGAAGCAAACGCAGGCAACTCACGGGCAACACTCTCAAAATCCGTACCGACAAACGAGCCAGCACCATTCATCTTAGTATCGCCCTCCACCTTCTTATTCATAAGGCGAACAGAGCCATACACCCACGCCGTATCACACACAGTACAGGAACCATCTAGACGGGATTCACCGAACACCTGCGCCTTATCGTAAACCCATGACGTGCCACTAACCCAGGTGCGCCCGTGTACCTTAGCTTCACCATAGATGAGAGGTGAACCGTATACGAAAGCGTTACCGGAAACTTCCGCCTGCTGTGCCACCTGTGCATCATCTTTAACTACAGCTGAACCGTACACGGTAGCGTCATCATGAACCCAAGCGCCGTCATCCTGTGACAGGTTGCCGCTTCCTTGAATCCAGCCGCCTAGCGAACCCTTCGGGGCGATAAGCTTACCGTCGCTAGTGTACACGTCTTCCAATGCGCGGATACGGTGGACAGTCACCCCGTTATCAAGTTGCTTGCTAATATCCGTCAGCTCGTATTTCTTACTTGCTTTACTAGTCATAATAATTACTGCAATCTTTCTGTAAAGTAGTACCAATTTTGGATAATCCCCTGGGGTTTTACCTTACATTGGTACTACTTTTACCGTATTTCACCTTTAGTGGTCTAAAGTGGTATTAGCCACCGGAGGTGCCGCCGCCGGACTTGGAGCCGCCACCAAAGCCACCCTTCGAGCCGCCACTAGAGGAACCGCCGGACTTGGAGCCGCCACCCGAAGAGCCGGAGCCACTGTTGCTACCGCCACTCTTAGAACCAGAGTTAGAGTTGCCACCGTTATTGGAGGAGCCACTGTTGCTACCGGACTTGCTATCACTCTTGGAGTTATTAGAAGAGCCGTTGCTGTTGCTGTTGGAGCCGCTACCGTTATTGTTCTTGTTAGCGTTATTATTGTCGTTGTTCGGCTTGTTGTTATTGGTATCATTATTATTGCCGGACTTGTTAGCGGCTACAGCACCTGCCGCCGCTCCAGCCGCCGCACCTGCACCTGCCGCCGCCGCATTACCACCACTATTATTGTTAGTGGTACCACTATTGCCACTAGAAGAGCCGTTGCTACCATTAGAGGTACCAGAATTAGACTTAGCGCCGTTACTAGAGTTCGGCTTATAGTTGTAACGTTCAGTGGTAACTACCTTACCGTCCTTCACGCCCGCCTTAGCCTTAGCCGCACGGTAAGAATCAGCGAAAGAACCACCGCTAGAGGGCACACCCTGATAGACAGTACCCTTATTAGGCATACTAGTGCTACCACCATACAGGGAAGAACCTACAGCAGGCACGTTACCGTTATAGTGACTGTTACTATAAGAGTAACCGCCACCGCCGTTATTGTTCTGACCCATCATGTACCCAATGTAGTACCAGATAAACATGCTGGTGCCACTATTACTACCGTGGGCATCACCGCCACCGCCGCCGTTATTAATATTGATGTTAGTACCACCATTATTATTAGACGGGCTACTAGTAGGCGAAGCCGAAGGGGTAGCACTAGAAGACACGGACGGGGAAGCGCTCGCAGTTGCAGACTCAGACACGGAAGGCGACGGGGAAGGTGAAGCTGATTCGGTAGCTTCACAGCTAGTATCCTCAGCACGAGTACCATCTTCAACCTTCTGGCACACACGCACATACTCAATGCCCTGCGTACTGAACGGAGTCTCACTAGGGGTAGGCTGAGTATTAGTCTCAGGGACACTACAACCAGAAAGGATTAGAGCACCAGCACCAGCGGTAGCAATAGCCCTTAGAAGCCGGTTAGGGCGCGGGTTGTCGTCAATAGTGGGCGCGTCTTCATTCCAGGCGTGCAGGGCGCTCTGTGCGACTTCCTGAACATCTAGAACGTTATTGTGAGATGAAGAGGTATTCATGTATACATGGCTCCTTTAGATAAAAGATAGGGGGTGTCTCGGTCACATAATGCAACCGTTTTGCAAAACATTATAACACACCCCGCTACCGATTGGTAAACCCAACCAGCAACGGGGCATATCATAAATAGCTGTACTCTTACTCTACCACAGAATCAGAGGTCTTCGACGGCTTCGAGTTCAGGTACCTAAATGTTTCAACCACGGCTTCCAGTTCCTTAAAATTCTCAGCCGTAATAGGTGCCTTACCTGCATGTAGACCTGCACCCATATACACATAGAAGTCACCACGCCTAATCTTATAACAACTCACAGTGAACCTTGTTCCAGACGCACCCGTGAAGCTAATGAGTGTGTCATCCCAGCCCCAATAGCCGTTTTCGTCGTCAATGAAAATGTCATGAAAAAGACCAGGATTATTACTCTCAAGAGCTTCAGTAAACTCTATCTTCTCGAAACGGTTAGCCGGGTCACAATGAACCCAAACCGAAACAGTATCTTCCGCCCCCTTATCACCATCATGGTACAGGTTATAGATTAGGTGGTCGCCACGGCTCCAACGTGATTTAAGGTAAGCATCAATATCTTCCCGTGTGATAGGGATACCCGATAGCTTAGCCGACTCCTCATGAAGGCGCGCCTTTTCCTGTTTCTCAGCCTCAATCTTTGCCTGTTCCTCAGCGGACATAGGCGGCAACTTCGTGTACATATCCTGCACCCTAGTTTTACCCCAGCCCATAGGCTTACCCTCATGCAAGAGTTCCCAGAGGCTACGACCACCCCCCTGTTTCGTGGGGTGCTGTGTATCGGGCTTACGCAAATAAGTTACTTCAAGCATTTTAACTCCATCGTATTCCCCTAGAACCTTGATGTTCACCTTATCACCATTGGGGTACTGTTCCTTGTTTGCGCCTTTACCTTTTTTCTTCCAAAACATTAGCTTCCTATTCAAACTCGACCTTATACGCCTTACATGAGTGGTAGCGGGTCACTTCTTCAGGTGACAAAGAATCAATATGCTCGAACGCTTCAACGACGGCTACCAGCTCCTTGAAGTTCTGTTCCGTAATGAACGTGTCACCACCATGCGCACCGGCGACCATAACTATATCGAAATGACCCCGCCTAATCTTGTAGCAGTCCACCTGGAAACCGGTACCAGATTCACCCCTGAAAGTAACCCACGTGTCTTCCCAACCACCAATAGGGTTCTCAGGGTGATAAAGGCTCTCGTCTGGGGTATGAAGGATAATGTCATGGAACATGCCAGGGTTCCTACTCGTGAGCGCACCAATGAAAGCGGACTGCTTACAATGGTTCTCCCAGTTGAGGCAATGAAGCTCAACAGCAATAAGGTCGCCCCCACGCTCACCTTCATGCTCATAGTCCTCATCCTTGCGGTACTTAAACTCATTCACGAAGCCACCATCACGAAGCCCACCCCAGCGCCCAATAATATACGCCTTAGTCTGCTCCTTACCAACCCGAACAGAGGGCACAGTAACCGCCTCAGTGTCGCCACCCTTACCGCTCTTACGGTTCAGTAGGCTCAAAGCCTTATCAATCAGCTTCTTCAATTCGTCAATTTCCTATCAGTAAACGTAAAACGTAAATAATCAACGCATGGCTTGCAATACGAAAGAGCTACAGCCATACAATACTAGAATACAAGAAAAGCCCTCCCCGAGTCCAGTAAGGCAATAAACCAAACCAGACCCAGGAAGGGCTTCAGAAACTATAGCCCCAAAAGGGCGTAAAAGTACCCCTGATGGGAATCGAACCCATATACTCTGTGTAGGAGACAGATACTTTATCCGTTAAGCTACAGGGGTAAAAAAGCGGGTGAAGGTATCAACTCACCAAAAATGGTGCCGTTTGCATCAACCCCCACCCTACCGAGGTGTAAAAACTAGTCGTATCACTACAAGTACTCAGACTCGAAAGAATGAACACAAACAGCCTTACTGACCTGTCAAAAGCTGAACCACCACTTTAGCGGCTCAACCGTACCCCTAACGGGATTTGAACCCGTGACCTTCACCGTGAGAAGGTGATGTCCTAAACCAGGCTAGACCATAGGGGCAAAACATAGGCAATAACCCATAACAGGCTATCACCCCAGTACCCCTCACAGGATTTGAACCTGTAACCTCACGGTTCGTAGCCGCACGCTCTATCCATATTGAGCTAGAGGGGTTTGTGAAGCTCTCCCGGAAGGACTCGAACCTTCAACCCGTCGCTTAACAGGCGACCGCTCTGCCATTGAGCTACGAGAGAATAAAGAGAAACAACCGCTAGTCAGGTACACGCACACGGAAAGAAAGATTAAGAAACGTGGCGTGTAACCACAACAAGGGCGTATTTCCCTTAGAAGCCCAGGGCGGAATCGAACCACCATCTCCCGGCGACGAAGCAACAAAAACTGTAACACCAACTTTGGAAAGGTAACCAGTCATGTTTACTTCGACGTTCGGGTGCATTACCAAAAATGCTACCGAGCCAAATGTGAAAGTGTGCTGGTACCGAGCCAGCAACCACCGCTACGGGTCGCTTGAGCCTACCTCATGAGTGCGAGGTGGGTCTAACATTCTGTTAGACGGTGACCCTCAAGCCGGACTAAGCCGACCCTGGCCTTGACACGTTAATGCCCGTTTAGATTAGTCACCTCTCCCGTCTCTCACAGGCGAGGTGAGTGAACACACCCAAAAGAATGTGTTACGAGCCTCCTACCGGAATCGAACCGGTGACCCTCTGTTTACAAGACAGATGCTCTACCAACTGAGCTAAGAAGGCAAAATAATTTATTCAGTTAAGAAACAACTTAATGGTTTTTCAGGTTTCCCTAAATGGTATACATTAAGTGTATCATATGCTTACTATGGTATGCAACCCTGAGCCCTCCCCGTGTACACGGAAAGACTCTGATACGGCGTGGGTCACAGTGAGCCTACCTCATGAGTACGAGGAGGGTCTAGCATTTTGCTAGACGGTGACCCTCAAGCCGGACTAAGCCGACCCTGGCCTTGACACGTTAATGCCCGTTTAGATTAGTCACCTCTCCCGTCTCTCACAGGCGAGATATAACACGCCACCAAAAATGGTATGGTTACGTACTCCTTGCAGGATTTGAACCTGCGACCTTCTCGTTCGTAGCGAGATATTCTATCCAGGCTGAACTAAAGGAGTGGGGTGTGTGACGGGAATTGCACCCGCTACTACTTGCGCCACAAGCAAGCGCCTCGCTATTCGGCTTCACACACAGTGCCCCCTACTGGACTCGAACCAGTGACCTCTGCCGTGTAAAGGCGTTGCTCTACCAACTGAGCTAAAGGGGCGAAACGCATACTATGTCCACTATCTTCCATCAACCAGTGAGGAAACCGCGCCCATTACCCGTATGCGAGAGGCAAAAGCCCGGTACAGTAGTCCCTGTAAGACTTGAACTTACGACCCCCACCGTATCAGGGTGGTGCTCTAACCTGCTGAGCTAAGAGACTGAATATGGGTACTTCAACTAGCGAAGAACCCCAGTACACCTGGCGGGACTCGAACCCGCAATCCGCGAGGCACTAGCCCCTCAGACTAGCGTGTATACCAATTCCACCACAGGTGCTTAGAATATAATCATGTGACACGCCCTAGAGTGTGCTACGTGCCGCCGGTAGGATTTGAACCTACGAAACCTAATGGTGACTGTTTTACAGACAGCTTCCTTTGACCAGACTTGGATACGACGACTTATATATTGGCAACACCTATAGGGGGTTGCCTAGCGGTCTGTACGGGACTTGAACCCGCGACCTCCGCCGTGACAGGGCGGCACTCTAACCAGCTGAGCTAACAGACCATGATGCACTAGAAGAAGCGCATCTGCATTTATTGTAGTTCACGAAGTGAACCCCAGTGCACCCTGTGGGGCTCGAACCCACGACCCGGCGGTTAAGAGCCGCCTGCTCTACCAGCTGAGCTAAAGGTGCGCGGCGTACTGGCTGAAAGGGCTCGAAAGCACCAGTACGCCTATCACTTTGTACCTATAGTAAGCTTCCTGAAAGGAGTTAAGTAAAAAAGGAAGCTTACCGAGCATCTTACAGGAATCGAACCTATGACCTCCACCACCCCGGTGGCGCTCTTCCTAACTGAGCTAAAGATGCTATCACAGCACAAGCCGCCTATTCACACAGGCAACACTACACTATGACGTTCTCGACTGGGTACGCGAGTTCCAATCAAGAGGTCAGGGGCTTTCGCGTCTACACCCCCGAGTAATTGCAACACACCATATGGTGTGTTAAGTACGTCCTACGGGAATCGAACCCGTGCCACTTGTCCCAGTCGGTGAATCCAGGGCTCTACCACCTGAGCTAAGGACGTTACCGTACCCTAAGTAACCACCAAAGGGTACACCCAAAGGCTCGCGACTTCCTCTGAGCTTGGTGCATTTAATGTTGTGATGTTGGAGTATAGTCAATGCACCCAGACCATACCAAGTACGCCCGGAGGGACTTGAACCCTCACGTCCGAAGACACCGGAACCTAAATCCGGCGCGTCTACCAATTCCGCCACGAGCGCTTATGCAAGACGTTGCATCTTGCAGAGTGGACCGTGCGGGAATCGAACCCGCGACCTCCTGCTTGCAAAGCAGGCGCTCTACCAATTGAGCTAACAGCCCTTACCCTTCAGTATTATACATGACTGAAGGGGTGTTTGTCAAGAAGTGTTTCAGGCTTCTTGTTTGTGCCCCCTGTGGGATTTGAACCCACGACCTGCGGATTAAAAGTCCGTAGCTCTGACCTGACTGAGCTAAAGGGGCTTACAAGGAACAAGTATATCACGTTCCGAGCCTACCCCATGAGTATGAGGAGGGTCTAACATTCTGTTCGACGGTGACCCTCAAGCCAGCCTAAGCTGACCCTGGTCTTGACACGTGAATGTCCGTTTAGATTAGCCACCTCTCCCAGTCTCTCACAGGCGAGGTGAGTGAACACACCCTAGAGTATGTTACGTGCCCCTAACGGGATTTGAACCCGTGTCGCCGCCTTGAAAGGGCGGTATCCTTGGCCGCTAGACGATAGGGGCTTGTGTTGCATACCAACCGTTCGGTTGAGTACGTATTTAATTATAGCACTCCCTGGCGGGGTATGCAACTCGACTTTCTGTGTTTTGTGTCACGTTCAGTCGTTTGTCAGTATTCCTCATTGTGTAAGCTGTCGGGGGCTCTCGATAACCCCGGCGGCTTATATAACTATTATGGCACAGTATTTTCTGTGTTGCAAGTCGATTTCATGTGATGTGCATCACTTTTTGATGTACATGCATAATAGGCTGTTGCACTAATGAGTATCACTCAAGGGAATAGTGTCACCTACCATGCGTAAACAGCCCAGCAAGAGTCACAGCCTTTGTACCTACAGCCTTCGGGGTGGGGTCGATAGTGGCGGCGTGTTGCACGGTCTTCATAGTCCGCATCAACTTCACCCGTGACATTGTACACCTGGGCGATAATTGCAAGGTCTTCACCGTTGCGCCACGGGTAGTACACCCTCCGCTTCTCAGCCTCTTCTAGGACGAGGCGTTTACCACCTTTCCAGTGCCAGTGACTGTAGCGTCCATCGCGCGCCTTGTGCTTCTTGGTTACTGACTTGCGCTTCAAGGTTCTTATAACCTTTCTGTCTAGTGACTTTGCGGCATACGGTCTTCGTATGACCACATTACAGGTAACCTGTATGCCTTAATCATATCATAAAATGCCCCCGGTTAGGTGCTGTTTGACCTGCGCGGGGGTATTTTTGTTCTGTGTTACGAGATAGTGAGCTTTCCGGTGGTGAAGTTTACGGTCAGGTTGCCGGTGTGCACCTGGGCTGTTCCGTCTTCGTTTCGGGTGTCGTAGGTGCACTGCGCATGGTATACACCATCTTCTACGTATTCCTTGTATGCTTTGAGGTTGGTGCAGGGCTTGCCGGTAATCTTGGTGGCTTCTTTGAGTGCGCGTTCTTCTACAGCGTATACGTTGTAGTGGATGGGTACCTGCGGGTTATCAATTTCAAAGAACTTTCCTTTGAAGTTGAAGGCGACTGCGGGGTTTTCACGCTCCGGGTGGTTCCATAGTTCGCCGGGATTGTTCTTTACACCGGTGCTGTGGAATGGTAGCGCGTAGAAGAAGTCGAAGTTCTTTTCTACGTAGTGAATGGCATCACCACATGCGAGGACAACACCAATGTCGCACGCGCCGTCACAGTTGAGGTACCCGAGGCGGGTGATGCGGAAGTCGCTACGGTAGAGCATGTTGATAGGCTTACCTGCTTCGGCTTCCTTGATGAAATCTGGATTGTTTTCAATGGGGAAGGCAATGTATTCGACTTCGGTCTTAAATAGCATGTTAGTACTCCTCGGGTAGGTGACAGTGCCCTATATATGGGGCTAGTGGACAATATGAACACTCTTATTATGGCACACTCTAGTGTGGGTTGCAACTTAAAAACACGTGAATTAAGTCATAAGGCATGAATATACCCCCCACCCCGTGAATGAATCACCCACAGGATAAGGGGGTATGCACTCTAGAGGGTTGCCACCAAGGAAGCCAGAATAGAGCACACAATAATAGATGCACCCAAACCGGCAAACATGAGCGTAGCCGTCTTACCCACAGCAACCGGCGGCTCGCAATACCTAGACAAGAAACCCAGAGTAAACATCATAATGGTTAAAGATGTTGCACCCATAAAAAGCCCCTTAGTAAGGCTGGGCTGGGTACCGAGAATGATAATAGCAACACCTATAGCGATACTAGGGGGAACATTGTAGATAATGCCCAGCTTATCAATCGTCTTGCCCCTCTTGATGAACCATATAATACCCGTATATGCGGCTAGAACTAGAAATAAGGCACCAAAGAATATCAGTATCACTAGTATCGTCATCGGGTCTTTAGTGCCCGTATCAGCGGCGGCTAAAACCATAACCTATCACCTTTCAGTAGCTGGTTTCTTCACTGTGACATATTCACCCTCTGGAATCCACCTATAAAAATCGTTCTCTGCAACATATTCAGCGGTAACATATCCACCCCGCACACCAGGTGCCCCTTCGTAATGGTAGGTACGCCCCGGCTTCACATTTATTTCAAGACTTGAACCCCATAGATTCACGATTGGGTAGTATGTTTCCCCTTCATGGGTTTTAGGTTCGTTCCATAGTACATGGAACTTCCTGCTCGGGTAGCGGGGGTATGCAAGCTTGAAGCATTGGCTTTTGCGGTACCGGCGCATTAGTAGCTGTTTCTTGTAGGTGGGTTCATTGTCGTTATCGTCGGTAAATGCTGTGTTTAGTGTGTATTGGCTCATCCATTCGGGGCGACCATCAACAAGCTTTTCTGGTGGGGGCTTCTTGTAAGCTAGAAGGTTTTTGATAATGAGTGCCGACACTTCCTGGTCAAGGTCGCACAGTTCTGCGTACTCTACTAGCGACAATAGCCCAAGGTCTAGGCGGGGTGCGAAAAGTATCCATGCCCGGTCTTCATATGACAACTCAATGCCTTTACTTGCTTCTTCTAGAAGCTCTTTAAGTTCTCGCCGTTTCTCGGAAGCCATGCAGAACCTTTCAAGTTTCCAAGTTATGCATTTAGAGCCTTTACTGTAAGCTGTCTCATGGATACAGTAATCGTCTGCCAATAGCTTCTCATAGTCATATTCGCACCTAATCCCAAACGGGGGCTCTACAGCGAGGTCTTTCCAGTGGTGTTTCTTGAACTTCCACCACCGGTAGGTGAGTGTTGAAACAGGAATGTCAAGGATTTTTGCCACAGCGGGGATACCACCCTGTACATAGATGTCCATAAGCCACTGTTCCCTACCAATGAGAGATATTACCCTTACAGTCTCAGGATAGGCGGTAAGTTCCCAGTAACCTAGTGAATATGGGTTGCATGGTAGGTCGAGGAATACGGCGGGTATCACAATATCGGTTGCCATAGTTTATATTGCTTTCCTTAGAAGTTCTTGCTTACAAATTTTGTGAATAGTAGAGTTGCCAGGCAGGTTTCAGATGCCATTGCAAGGAATCCTAGTATGAAAGATATTGCGGTGGGGAATCCGGGGTTTACGCCATGTGCCGCGAACGCTGGAGTGACGATAATACCCCAAAATATAGAGCCAACAGCCAATGCACTCAAACCAAATATCCATGCCGTCATTATTGCCGTATCTTCATTCTTAGTGGTAATGCCAAGAATGGCGGCTGTAGTAATGACAAGTAGGGCATTGATAGCACCGGGTAGTATGAAAGATACCCACATTGGAGCGGTCTTAAAAAACCCGGTCGGGTCTGAGAACATGTTTACAAATTCAACGTACATGCGTTTATGCTTTCTGTTTTAGGGTGTGTGCCCCTGGGTTTGGTTACCCTTACTCAGGGGCACACTTGGTTATTGGGTGTTTGGGTGTTAGTCTACCGACGGTTTCTGCTGGTAGTATCCCATGCTACGGTGCTGTCGCCTATCGGAACCATTACGCAATTCAAATACGGGCTTGTTTCCCTTATGGTCTAGCTCGCCTTTCAGTGAGTCGTACAGTTCGTACCCGCCGGTAGAGTTTACGGTTATTGAACCGGTTAGGCTAATGTTGTTGGCGATAGTCAGGTCACCGTTAATTTCAATGTCGCCGCTAATGGTTGCTTGTGCAATGCATTTAACATTGTCGTCAATGGTTACCTTACCGTCTACTGTCGCATAGTAGAGTGTCAGCTCTTCACCGCTTAGGGTGGGCTTGGTGCCGATAGTGACTTCACCTGTGATATTGGAGCCTGCAACCTTTGTTTTCCTATTGATTCGCACGTCACCTGAGATGATGGAGCGGGCTTGGACGGTACTGTATTCGCCAATATAGGCGTTACCTGCTACTAGTGAACCATCACTGACTTTACCTTTTACGTGTGCGGTGTCTGCTACCCAGCTGTAAGGTTCGAGGTTGTCGTATTCTTTGACGTATCCGCCTTGTTCACCGGCGCGAACTTTCCAATCGTCTTTGCCGTATGGTTGCGTGAAGTCGTGGATAGCTTCTACGGGGTAGTATTTTTCCCCTTCGTATGTTTCTGGTTTGTTCCATACTACCCTGTGTGTCCTTGCGGAGGTGCGAGGGTATGCTAGTAGGTGCTTGTGTGCTTCGCGGTATTTACGTCCGAACCGTAGTGTCTTGCCTGTGTAGCGGCTAAACACGGTTCCGGGTAGAACTTGGTAGCTTTTGCTGATTTCCGGGTCTAGGTCGTAGCGGGGCGGCTTCTTGTAGTCGTAGTATTTCTTGATGACTACCCCGGCAACTTCCAGGTATCGGTATGATTCGTTGATGCGGGCGTACTCTGCTAGGGATACCCATCCGAGGTCGGGGCGGGGCATCATTATGAGCGTGTCCCTTTCCGTATAGTTGAGGTCGCGGAATGTCTTGTGCGTATATTTTTCCAAGGCTTCAACTATTGGCTCAAGAGGTGGAAGGTACCTTACCCGTGCTTCCATAGGTAGGTAGCCGTCTATGAAGTTAGAGTGGTTCTTGATTCGGTTCCAGCGTTTAGCTAGAACGTCTTCGGGTACTTCTAGGATTTCAGCTAGTGCCCTTGTTCCACCTTCGACCCATAGGTTCATGAGCCGCTGTTCTTGCCCGATGAGAGCTACCACTGTTGTTGGGTCTGGAACGTTTTCAGCTGTTACACTGCCTTGAGGCTCGGGGGTAAGGTACTCGGGGACTAGCGGCTTCTTACTGGAGCCGGTGGTGGTTTTATGCTTGGTCACGGTTATACAGTTTCACCTTTCTGTGGGCTTACGGCTGGCTTTTAGTTGTAGCGTTCCTTGTACTTTGTAACAGCCCAGGGTACTAGGTTGGAAATTAGCATCATTGCACCCCAGCCGAAGGTGCCGGACATGATTAGGGGGTTCCCTTCAATGACTCCATGTGTAATGAACGCGGGTGTAACAACGATACCCCAATAGACAGTGGCGACAGCCTGGATTACCCCAATAATGATTGAGGTGCCACCCTTGAATGTGGCTTCCCACACGGGGCACCCTAGCCGCCACCACACTAGAGCCACAGGCACGGCTGTGATAACCCCTGGTATCACGAAGGCTAACCATAGGGGTGCGGCACTAAAGAACCCAGTCGGGTCTGCGAACATGTTTACAAAATCAACAAACATAGGCGGTCACCTTTTCGTTCAGGATACTATTCATTCTTTTATTCTACCAGTGGTGCTATTGCAGGGTCTAGTAGCCGGGTTACTACATCTTACAGGTTACCCCTATATGTACTAAAGCACCGTAAGGGCACGGTTCAATGTTTGTGCTCTTACGGTGCTTAACTGCCCCTATATGGTTATTGTTGTTCGGTGTGTAGTTCTGCTTGTCGCAGGCTTCCAGTATCGACCGGGACGGTGATACCGGACGAGGTGATGGGCGGCGGTTCGGTGGTGTGCATACGTTGCCATACGCTTAATGCTACACCGACTAGGACTAGCCCGTTACCGATAATGTTAGTGTAGCTACCGACTAGGGTTATGTGACTGTTGCCGATTTTGTTGATATTGCGCTCATGATTTAATAATGATAATATTAGATACATCATCCGTAACCCAAGTATACCAGGAAGGAGGGCGCGTTGGCAAGAAACCAGACCTATAAGGCGTTTGTCGCGCGCCCAACCCACATCCTGAACCTAGACGGCGAACTACTGGATAGTGCGCCTATTATGACTCAGCTTACTACCGAGGTTCGCGGCATCTCTAGTTACGCAACCTACGTTACCCGTAATGATGAGGTTCTTGGTGAGCGACTGGCTCAGGCTGGTGCTGTTCAGCCTACTACGGCGGGTCGCCGGGCAGGTGTGACCATGCCTGACTTTCTGGCGAGCGGTCGTACCGGCAAATCACGCAAAGAATGGCTAGTTAGGTATAACGTCGTCACAGCTTTTCGTTCCTGGCAGGAACGTATCAAAGCCACAAATGGCGAAAGCAACAAGTATATAAGTCAGGGCTGGAAACGCACAGCGAACGATTCGGCACCCACATATGGCGAAGACTACATCAACCTCGGTGCTGTCGATAAACAATACGCCATAATAGAAAACAACCCCTTTGGCGACGGTGAAATCGTACTCAAGATGGTTATCCAAGGCGTATGGTATCACCTCATTTTCGACTTCGACAATAAGCGGTTCACTGAGGGTAAAGTAACTTTGCCACTCATCAAGGTTCAGGACGGCGTGCCTGTTTTCATTTTCAGTGTCGTAACCGATAACCCGGTCGTCCAGTTCTCGGGTGATTATACTATCGGCGTGGATGTTGGTATCAATGATTACGCCACCGTCGTGGTTCGCAACAGCTCCACCGGGAAAATCATACACCATACGACGCTTTCACAGCGGGTTCATTCACTCTGGAACAGCGTCCGTGCATCTGAGAAGCAAGTGCGTCAGCTCCACGAGAAAGCTGATTCGCTTTCACTGTATAACCGGCAGGCAATCATGGCGGCACTAGACGAGGCGCAACTCCACCGTAAAGCCGCCTCCAGGAAGAAGCGTGAGTTGGCGATTCTTGCGGCACAGGAAATCGCCTACCTATCCCATTTCTACGGTAATGCTGTGGTTGCGGTAGAAGACCTCAGCTGGATTCGTAACACGATGCAAAACGGGCGTTGGAACCGTGGTGCGTTCGTGCAATGGCTCACCCATTATGTTGGTCAGAATGGTGGCTGGGTCGTATCGGTTAGCGCCGCCAACACCTCGCAAATCTGTCATGTTTGCAATGGCGAGGTGACGCACCCTGAGCATAAGGTATCCGTTTGCGCCGTGCATGGTATATTTGATAGGGATGTTAATGCCGCCGCAAACATTGCCGCCCGCGCCGTACCCAAGGTTGAAAAAGCTCGCAAGACCAAGGCGAAAAAGCAGAAACTACAGAAACAGGCACCGCTTAAAACACCTATTGTTAGGTGCTCTTTGAAGTACCCCGGCAGGGATAGGACGAAGAACACCCCCACACCGAAACGTAAGAAACGAGTCGTGAGGGAGGTGAACCTTCCTATTAGCCCCGCTAAGGCACAAGCAAAATGCTTGGAAGCCAGCGTACTGGCGGACTGTGGCGCATACGGTGCCACGGGGACTTCTTATGCGGCTATCAATCAAGGCGAAAAGACCTACGCTTGTAGGTTATGTAGCCTAAATTGATACGGTATAGTAGCTGACCCAGCACGCAACATTGAGAACTGTTACGGTTTTGAGTGCTACGAAGTTTTCTAGTAGCGCCATGACAAGTCCGGTTAGTCCACCTAGTAGCGCTAGGGTGCCGGGTGACCAGAACCCCCACCCGAGGATGCCGTACTGTGTGACGGCGGCGGTACCAACCGCTACACTCATTGATGCGGCACGGTAGATGGGTGACTGGACGAATGTTAGCCGGTTCTCGAATAGTAGCATGATGTAGTATGCCAGGTTCACTAGGTTCATGGCGAGAACGCCGGTTTGTCCTAGTAGGAATGATTGGGTGGCGGTTAGTGCGCACATTCCTAGACTAATGTTTCTGACCCAGGTGCGGTTTGCGTACCCGATAAAGAACAGTCCGGCACTTACGCCTAGACCAAGTATCTGCACGGTGATGTTTGCTGGTGCTGTTAGCATATTCGCTTGTGTCCTTTCTGTTTGTTTGGTGGGTACGTTTTCGTGTTGTGGGCAAAAATGCACCCCCCCCCCGGCGGTTTAAACACTATGGTTTATGACCCAATAAGGGAGGGGTAGTTTAGCTAGTTGCTTTATTTACTTGAGAGTAATCTTAGCCTTCTTATGGTGGCGCTCATCAACTTCTACTGACTTAATGTTGAAGGTGTGACCTGCAAGACCTGACGCGATAGGCTTATCGGCGGTGAGAGTAATCAGCGGCTCATCATGGAAGGGCTTACTGGGTACACAGACGGCGATACTATCGCTAATGAAGACAATCTCTCGCTCAATGGGGTGCTTGCCTGCAAGATGCTCTGCCGGGTTCTTGTCCTTGAGGTAGTAGAACGGGGAATACTCATAGAGGAAGCTTTCAAATTCCCACTGGTCACCCTTGTTGAAGTTCACGGTCACCTCAATGGGGTGTTCCGGGGTGAAGTTGGTTGCCAGGTGTCGCTTCTCTTTAGCGTACCATTCGATAGCTTCCTTAGCCTTTCGGCTCTCGTCGTGGTTTCGCGGCTTGTGGGGGCGGTTATAGCCTGCAAGTACGACTGCTTCACCTTTCTTTGTCCAGCCGTAGAGGGTGCTGTGGTCCCACCAACCCATAAGGCTGTTCTCCCGCTTCTTCACGTCATAGTCGCGGTTAAGCAAGATAGTAAGTGAAGCCGCGCCATAGGTTTCCGGGAAGTTGATACCTACGGGGTCTTCCACATAGAGGTAGCAGTCATCAAGGTAGACGGGGTTCTCATCCTTCAGATAGGGGTGCTTCTTGAGGTCGCCGGGGGTCATGCGACGAACCTGTCCCGTGTCGATAATGCTCTGAATCTGGTGCTTTCCGTAGTTCCAGGTGATGCCCCGGATGATGCGTCCTGCGTCGGTGGATCCCATGATGTGTCCTTTCCTTGGGGGGGTAATTGGGGGGGGGTTAGTTTACGGTTCCGGTTGCTTCTTTAAGCTTGTCACGCCCGTAGTTATATAGGGTGATTGAGCGGTCGAGGAAGTTTTTAGCTTCCCGAAGTCGTTTCATTTGAATGTCGTAGGTGGTTAGCTCTTCGATTCCTTCGTAGGGGATTGCTGTGAAGTCTTCGTTGAGGGTTTGCGCTACGTCGTTTGTGAAGGCGAACCTGTGGGTGTCAATGTCGTTTGAGAGCTTAACCAGGTCAGCGTATAGTGAGTATAGTGACTGGTTGGTTTTGGCTAGGGTGCCGTCGCTGATTTTCTCTTCAATGTTGATGGTGTTGAAGTTCGCGTATGCATCTGTTACGGCTTCTACACGCTTCGTGTCAAGCTCTTCTTGCTTGAGGGCGACTAGGGTACGGTCTACTTCAAGCTGTAGCTCATACAGGGCATCAAGCTTTACACCAATGTTCGCTAGTACTTCGTCCATTTCAGGGGTGTGCATTGTGTCTCTTTCCTTTCTTGTGCTGGTTTGGGGTTCCTATAAGAACCTTCATTGCTTCTATTATGGCACACCCTAATAGGGCAGGCAAGTTAAAACCATATGAAATGGGTCACACCCAGCCTGGGGATACGGATTACCCGCACCACCCCACCCTAAGCGCCAAGTGTTGAGCTGGTCGAAATTGGTAGCACTCTGAATACTGAAAAGCCCCTAATAACTACGGGAAATAGCTACTAGGGGCTTTGATAAAAGCTTACGAGGCGTACTTTTCATACACCTTATGGTATCGTTCTATATCACCCATGACTTCAAGACCCGAAACCAATGCAAGGATTCGCCCCAGCACCTTCGTGATAGTCCGGTCAAGCATGGCACCATCACGGGTTGATACGGTACTCTTAGGGCTAACAAAGCACATAATAGCACCCTCTGACTCATAATCCCATGAGGTGTCCATATTGTCGTACCCGCCGGTATTCCAGGAAATTTCTACAGGAATATCTTCAATCTCAAAGCAGATACGGTCAATCTTATCAAGGCGCGGTAGAGATACCTTGGTCTTACTGTCATCTAGCTCAGATGCTTTATGGAGTAGGATAATTTCATCAATAATCGTGCCAGCGGGTCGCAGATTCGATAGAGTGGTTGCGAAACCTGCATCCTTGCCTTCACGTTCAATAATTACTAGCGCCATGACTATTTCTCTTTCTTGTAGGTGTTTGGCTTTACGGTTACCACACAACATTAGATGGACTCTTTAGCGAATAGACTTGCTAGAGATAGGCGTTAGGTGCTCTAGAAGGTTTGAGCGCTCCATATTGCCCGCCCATTCCATAATGTGCCTGCGGGTATCCTCAAGGGTCTTACCGCGCCCCTGAAGCCGCTTACCCAGGTAGCTATCATAAATGACGCACCACCAATCCCAGGTGCCCTCTACAGGCGATTCCGTGAGTGATTCCGCAAGCTTACCCGTAGTACAGTCGGTAAGCGCCTCATGAATCAGGGCGAACTGTGCCTCTCGAATATCCTTAGCGGTAGAGTCACCCGGTAGTTCAGAGCCGATGACTTGCCATGCCCCGTGTGCACCGCCGGGTTCGATAATACCGCGCGGCGTAATAGCCATTAGCTTACGGGTGTCACCCTTAGTTTCTACGGGCACTAGGGCGTTTAGGAATACATCTAGGGCTTCCTGACTAGGTGCCCCGGTGATGGTAGGAATAGACATTTAAGGTTACCTCTTTCTGTGTTGCTAGAGCTGAAAATATGTGTGGGTGGCAACATAGGGGTAGTGCATGGTGATTATCCGTATCTACCCCTATGTTGTATTCGCATGGCTTAGTGGTACTAGTGGGCGCGGAAGCTCATGCGCTTCTCAGTCAGCTTATCCACCTTCTCCATAAGCTCTTCGATTTCGCCTGCCCAGCGGGTAGTAATCATGCCGCGCTTGTTTGGGCGGAGCGCCATGTGTCGGCTCGGCTCCGGGTCAGCGATAGCCTTATTGATTGCGTTGTTAAGGTTGTTCGCGTCCTTAATGAGCTCAATATACTTGTCACTAATCTTCTTTGCCGCTTTTTCACCCTTTGCGGTCATCTTGTCCTTGGACTTATTGACGTAGTAGGTCATGAGGAAGTTGCCAGAGTTGAGGGTGTTGATAATGCTTGCAATGCGGTTCAGGTCATCAAACAGCAGGTCGGTCAGCTTCTTGACGGTAATAATAGACATGATAGGTGTATACCTTTCTAGTAGTTAGATAATGTGTTGGTTGAATATGGTTGTTGGGGTTGCCCCTAACCCCTAGCCAATATGCTAGGGGTTAGGGGGTTTCTGTATGCACTAGGGGCTAGTTGAGCGACTTACCACTCTTCGTCTTCATCGTCCCAGTCGTCATCTTCTTCGTCCTCGTCAAATTCGACAGTCAGGTAACCCTCATTCCAGTTAATGTACAGGTCATAATCATCACCATTCTCAATGAGCTTGATAAGGGTTTTCTCTTCGTCATAGTCGCCCTCCACCCACACCTCGGCACGGTCGCGGTCTTCACCGCACCATACGTTCATGGTGAGCCAGCCGTTGCTGTTCTTATAAATCTGACTGGTGCGAATCTTAATGTCTTCGTTGATTGCGTCGATAACGTCTTCGTGGTGCTTGATGTTGAACTCGAACAGTGCCATGATTGAAACCCTTTCAATAGATAGGTAGTAGATGTATCACTAGGGGTTTCCCCTTTGATATACTTCTATTATGGCACACCCTAGCCAGGTGTGCAACCCGAAACTATGTGAACCTAGTCACATTAGACCCCACAGGAAAATACCCCCTATAAGTATTCCCTATAGGGGGTCTTTCTTACTTTTAGCTTTCCGTCTCTTCTGATAGAGACTTTACAGCCTGCCCCTTCTCTTTAAGCTCATCATAGTATCGCATGGCATAACCAGCGTAGGCAATGAATATAAAGCAGTAAAGCTTAGTCGCATAGACAATAACACCATTAACTAACACCAGGGCAGGGTCAGTTACCCAAGTCACAAAGATTGAGCTAATGACCATCAGTGCAAGTAGTGTTGTAAATGCGTGGAGCATCTTACCGACCGGCGTGTTCTTGCTAAACTTCCAGCGCACACCACAACGGCGCGCAAACAAGAATAGGTTTAAATGGTGCATCGAAATGTTACACGTTTAATTCATAACAGGTAAACCCTGTTATAGGCACCCTACAGTACCTCTACCCCCTCGCCAAGCGGCTTAGGGTTACATGTATAGTTGAACCAACTTATCGTTAGGTTCTTGACCAATTCCCTTAACAACAAGGGGCTGAATCAACGGGCTATCAACATTAAAAGACAAATGATTATTTATTAGCCCTTTTCGCAGGATATTGTACGCCCCATTAACGTCGGCATTGATTAGCTGACCTTTACCGGTTTTGTAAAGCCCGCGTTTAATCCTACGACCTGAAAACTTCGGATTATCTGTTTCACCATAGGTAGGAATGTCATCACCATCTAGAAAACTCGCCTTAGATGTATATGATTCCTCCTGAGTGGCAACAGTAATTCCCCGCAATTGGCACTTATACTGCAATTGCTCAATAAAAGTCTCATAAGGCAAATAAGCGAAACGCTGTTTAACCTTCTTACCAAAAGGCAACTCATGCTTCCAGCCGGTGTTTTTCCCGATAAAGACTTTTTCAATCTGCATCTCGTCAAAAAGATTAGCTAGGAAAGCCGTGATTTGGTGGATTTTCGTTTTGAGAATCCAAGAGCGGCGTGACCAAAGACGGTGGATGGACTTACTAGTCTTACAGGTTCCCGGTAGCAACGACTGCGCTTTTGCGATAAGGCGGTTATAGCCCTGGTTAATGGACTTCAGCTCAAGACCTTTAATAATTAAGGGTCGGTTTTGGGTGGAGAATGTGATGGTAGCAAAGTTATCTACTCCTAAATCAATTCCAGCATACTTAGCCGTGCTTTTAAGCTCTTGTTCTTTTGCATCGTAAATAACCTCAATAATAAAATTATTATGGTTAGGGACAATGCGTACTTGCTTGGGATTAGCAACCTTAGTCGGGATGGGCAGGTTAATACCTTTAGGGCACAAAAACAGCTCTAGATTGGAACCACGCTTAGCACCGAAAGTCTGGTAATTAAAAGACACGGCATAACGCCCATCAGTCTTATGCAAATAACCAGGAAGCTTGGGCTTCTGAGCTAAGCCGCCTTTATTTTTTAGGCGCACCAATTTCCAAAACGACGTAATGTTTTCGCCTAAGTTTTTCAGCACAGCATTAGCAACCTTAGATGGTAGAGCGCGAATGTCTTCATGTCCCTGTTTCCGCAGGCTCTTGTCAATATCAACCCAAGTTAGTACTGAGGCTTCAGGATTCTTCTTGTGCTCAAAATACGACTGACGGTAAAGGTACAGCCCATGATTGTAAAGGTTCTTCGCCTTAAACGTTAAGTCGTCCAGCGTCGCGTAGAGCTCATGGTTCGGCTTGATAAGATGCCGCTCCGTCAATTGCATTAGGTTCCTCTCCTCTCTTGTGCTTACAGTATGACATGGGGTTGCGAATTTAGCAACAATGAACAACAGGAAACTACAAATCTATACAAGTTGGATTCAAGGTTAATTATACACCTACAGTGATTAGTGCAAGGATAGCTACACGAATAATGTTCGGAATGTCCATTTGGTATGATTCCTACTCTTCCTCTTCTAGCTCCGCTAGATACTTACCCAGCTCTTTCTCCATCTCTTCCGTAGCATACTTTACACCAGAGACATGTCCAAGCATGAAACCAACAACCGCGCCGTAGGCAAGCATGGCAAGCAAGTCGATAGCAACACCCAATGCCCCGAGCCCATTAGCTTCGAGCCAATGGCGGAAAATAATCCTAGCAAGAAGAATGAAGTTAATAAAGGGCACAATGTAGAGACATTTATCTAGCGCTGAGTTTTCACTGAACTTTAGAGAAACATTATTCTTAACGCACCCCACAAGCGATACTATAAACCCTAGCGCAACAAGGGTAATACTGAATACGTCACCTGATATTAGGTGTAGTTCATTCACGGTTTAGGTTTCCTTTCGGGTTCTTAGCTTTATTTCAGGCATCTATATTCTTTGGTAGTTGGTGTAATGATAGCCAGGCGAAGAGCGGCAGGGGTGTTCGTAGGTAGGTATCCTACTCTTCCTCACCTTCTAGGAACATTTTTCAGCTTCTTTAGTGCGCTTATCCTCTACATAGACATGTACGAACATAAGACCCATAAGTACTACATCAAGTGAGAAGATAATCACTGAGGCGGTGTCGTAGAACCATTCCATGCCGTTAGCTTTCCAGTAGTTACCCATGATAGCCCTAATGAGAACAGAACTATTGGCAATTACCAAGAGAATGACGGCTAGACCACCCCAGATGGTACGACTCCAAAAATTATACCGCCAGTTACACAAGACGACAACACTGATTGTAAATGATGCAATAGTGAGGGCAATATTTGGAACATCACTTAGGGTGAGGTGTAGGTTGTTCATTGGTTAGGTTCCTTACTATTTCTTAGCGGTCTTCGTCTAGGCACCAGCACTCTGCATTGATGCAAGCTTCTTCGTCTTCTTCAAGGGTGAAGCCGCCACCAATGATAGTGGCGTAGAAGGTGCGGTGGTACTCGTATTCCCCGAGAGTGTTTTCGTAGGTGACGAAGACCTTAATGGGACTTCCTTCACCGTCGATAGGCTTACCGATTTCAATGTCGGTAATACGACTGTTGTTGAGTAGGTATTCGTTCTTAATGGTTTCTTCAATAAGGGTTGAAGTGGTGCTCATTGGGCTTACATTCCTTTCTAAGGGGCTTTCCGTGGTTGGGTTAGGACTTGTCCCCCTATGGGTATATTGTACCTCATAGGGGGCACTAAAGGGTTTACGCTAGATTTCCCATTCGCGGCTACTAATGGATACGATACCAGCTTCCCAGTCGATTGACTCGAAGGCGGCGTTATAGTCACCACCGAAGCCGCTTAGGATATTGTAAGCGTCGAAGCTGTGGGCGGTTAGTTCAATCTTGAACTTTTCGCCGCCTGTAAGGACTGTCATGCGTGCCCTGGAGGTCTTAGCGCCCGGCTTGTCCTTCGGGAGGTGTAGCTTGACCTTGAGCTTGCTGACTAGCGGCTTATTGCCCTGTGCAATGAGCTGGGTGAGTCGCTTAGGGGTAGTGAAGTAAAATTCCAGACCGTAAAATTCCATCATTCCCATGATTGTTAGCCTTTCGGTGCGTCCAGTATGTCTAGTGGTACTTGATTAGGGGGGTGTTGTATGGTGTTGTATCGCTTGTTGCTGTGCGGTACGATGGTTACCCCCTATAGAGAGCCAGCCCCTATAGGGGGTAGGTGGTGGTTCGAGCTAGAACCAGCCAGTATCCTGCGGGAAGTCTTCAATCGTGGCAACAATGCAGTTTCCAGCAATGCGGAACTCTGCATTGTAACCAACAAGGTTACAAGCATCCATCGTGTCATAGATTGCGTGTTCACGGCGGCTCGGGTCTTCCAGGGTTGCCGTGATTTCATAGAACTCACCGTTATGCTCGATTGCCAGCGGGGTACCATCTTCCTCATGGAAGGCGACAAGCTTCTCTTCACCGGGCAGATGGTAGGTGGTTACATGACTAGCGTTCTTAACAATGTGCTCAAGAACTTCCTTCTTACTGATATTACCCACGGTTTCAGGGGTGAAGTGGAAGTCGAAGCCGCCGGGGAAGTTGATTACGGATTCGGGGCGGGTCTGCATGGTTAGCACCTTTCGATAGATAGATAGTGAACTGTTTGCCGGGGTTTCCCCCTTGCTTATATAACTATTATGACACAATGATAACCCCCATGCAAGTTAAAACTATATGAAATAACTCACATAGGGGTTAGGGGGTGACATTTAGGGGGTACCGCCGCAAACGTCAGAGTGGCCAGGGAAAGATTCAATCCAAACTAGAACTATACCATCGAAGCAAATAGCCTCTTGTTCTATTTCACCTAAAAGGTCAAGAGCACTCATGAGACGATAGATAGCATACTCAGGGTCACCAGGCTCATAGTCTCGACTAGTGAGGATGCCGCGGATACTTTCATCGCCCACCGTCAGGCGCGCCCCGTTTTTATCGCAAAAATAGAACTCTAGGGACTCACCCTCAAATGGGTGCCTGTTGGCAATTTCAATGTACGCCGCTTTCTTTGCGACTAATAAAATGTCTACCATGTCTACGCCTTCAATAGGCTCAATATCGAGCTTTAAACGTAGCAGGTCATCAAGGTATAGGGCTGTCATATGTAAATTTTCCTTCCGGGGGGTAATCTTTATTGAATATTCGGATGATGGCTGAGGTACCCCTAACGCCTATCTTCCATTCAGATAAGCGTTAGGGGTATTATATGGTTGCTGTTTAGCGGTATTCTACTCGCTCATCATTCCAGTGTAGGGTACTAGTACAGAAGATGATGCTCTGTGATTCTTTGTCAATGTCTCGAACCCATACCCCGCCTGTGACGTTTCGGGTTGCCATGTAATCAATAAGCTTAGGGTCTTCACTGAGCACTGCAATTTCGCCGGTAATCCACTCATACGTTTCATCATTGCTTACAGACAGGTGGAACCGGTCTTCGTTGAGCAGGATTCCATCGTAGCGTTCCTTCTCTTCGTTCCAGCGGACAATGAAACAGGCAATATAGGTACCCTTGAATACCTGGGCGACTTCCTCGAAAGTGAACCCGTCGATTGGGTCTGGGGTAAATCGGAAGAAAATACCGTTTGTTTCGTACTTTTCGGTGTAGTTAATCTTGTTCATTGTTGGTGTCCTTTGTTGCGTATAGGGTTACTCCCCCCCCTATGGCGGGTAGAGTCCATAGGGGGGGATATAGGGGTGGTATGGGTTACTTGATGTATTCGTTCATGACCTTCTTTGCGTTGTTGTAGTTCTCCAGTTCGTCCGCTACAGCTTTCTGCCAGTACTGGATGTTGATTTCGCGTGAGATAACGTCGTTATCCTTGATGCCTTCTTCCTTCTGCCACTGGCGGGTGTCTTCCAGGTATCCAATGCAGTGTACCTCGTTGTAGTGGAACTCCATATATGCCTTGTTGTGGAGGGTTGCCGCGTCTTCGTGGTTCATGGTGTGCTGGTTAGCCTTGGTGTAGTCGAAGATTACAGCGGAATTGTCGGTAGCGGCTTTGCGGATTACCTGGCACGCCTGGCGAACAGCGCCGTAGGTGTTGAGGGTTTCAGGCTTGATGTCCTGTACGGTCTGCATGATTGGCAACCTTTCGGTAGATAGTGAACTACTTGAGGGGCTAACCCCTCGGTACACTTCTATTATGGCACACTCATAACCCCCATGCAAGCCAAAATGATGTGAATTAGCTCACGTGGGGGTTAGGGGTGTGCTGTTATGCATTTATTCAAGTTCTACCTGGTCTATTTCTTCACCGTCTGAACGCCTACCCTTGAATAGCTCATAACAGGCGAAAGGTGCGCAACCCACAATAGCGATAAGAGCCGCAACACCAAATTTTCCAGTCAAAACATAGGCACATAGGGCAACAATGAAAGGCAACAGGAACAGGAAAGCGGACAGTAGCACCGACCACCCCTTACGCGAACGCTTCTTACCCTTATCCGGCTTATCCTTACCGCCGCCCGGCTCCTTCTTATCCTTCACACTCTTCTTCTTATCCCCTGTGGTAAGCACAGAGTCAATGCCGGGGTATTCGCCATACCCTTGGAGAACTGCTAGAAGTTCGGCAGGGGTAGGCAACGTGTTTTCTTTGCCTGCGCGTGGTAGGACGTTGAACTCTAGGATTTCTTCATAGACCTGGTATGCGTCACGAAACAAGTTAGTGTACTTGATGCCGAGGTTGTAATCTGTCTGCTTGATAAGGCACCCCTGCACGTAACCTAGCCTTGGGGCGTTCTTGGTTCGCTTAGCGTTCTGCTGGTAGGCAACAATCTTATACTGCTTACCGCTCGCGAGGACACTGTTCCATAGGAAGCTGTATCGTTCATTAGTGCCCTTGATGGTTAGGTACACACCGTAAGGGTCGTCGGTTCCGTATTGTACTTCCTTGTTGGTGGTGAGTAGCTTCTGGAACGCCACGGTGTGTAGTACGTCTTCCGTATAGGGGCTGAGGTGGTCACAGATAGGGGACACTGCTTTATCGTTAAGTTCGCCGGGGTAGGGTGCGCGGTGTGTCCAGTCTGAGGTGAGAATCTGGGTGTAGAGTGCTTCAAGGATAGTGTACTCGTTTTGGGTTACCCCGAAGAATTGGGCGAGTCCATTGTCAGTCATGGTTATACCTCGATGCCCTTCTCTCGAATCTTCTTAATGTCTAGTTCTAGTCCCAGTTCGTCCATCATGGTTTCACTGTCAGATGCAGGCTCTAGGGGCATGTTCTTCAGGATTTCGCTAATGGTTTCATCCTGAATGTTAGTGAATCCGTCGTCTTGGTTGCTGAAGTTGTTGATGATTGCCTGGTTCTGCTTCTCTACCTGCGCGTTTTCCTTTGCGAGGGCGTAGATATGTAGCTGGTCTTCGATAGTGTCTAGGCGCGCGCGGGTGATGTTGAACGACTCGGTAAGGTCGTTGATGGTTCGTTCTGTGTTCTTGTAGGACGTTTTGCGGGCGTTAATTTCTCGCATGACACGCATTAGCTCCGGGTCATTGGCGGGCTTCTCGCTTGAGTTAATGACGTTCGCGCGGTTGATAATGTCAGCCCTGCGTGCTTCATTTGCGGCGCGGCACTCATTGAGTGATAGGGTGAGCTGTTCTAGGCGTGCCTTGTTTGCCTTATGTTCCGCTACGAGGTTGTTGTAGTTGTTGCTTACCTTGGTTTTGCGGTTGAAGATGGGCAAGGGTCGTCCTTTCAGAATAAATTTTGCTTGGTCTACGGTAATGTTTCCGTTCAGTGTGGCGTATGTGTTGATGATGAATCCGTCGAGCCCTGCAAGCTTAATGTGCGTGATGGGGGTTCCACCGGTTCGGGCGCGGTGGATTGCTTCGTTTGCTTTATTGAAAGCGTCTACGTATTCTGGTACGCCGCTGTTGAGGATTGTTTCACGGGCGGTTTCGGCTACGGTTGCCGCCGCCGCTAGGGTTTCCTTGTTTGCGGGCGTGTAGTAGTTGTGTGCGATAGTGGCTGTGTCCATGTTTGAGCCTTTCTTGATGGTTGTTTGGGTAGCTTGTCGTACTGTTATTATAACCCCCCCCAGGTGATTCTAGAGGGGGTTATCAAGGGTTTGGGGTGTGATTTATTTAATAACGGGTACGCTCATGGTCAATGTCTACGGCGTAGTGGGTGGTGGTAATTGTGGCAACCTGTTCAGGGGTTCCGTACAGGGTGTAGCCGATAAGGTAGGGGGTATCCATTTCAAACTCAGGTTCTTCAAAGCTGAAAGAGTTTGACTCAGTGCCAGCGTCGCAACCGTAAATGTGCTTCGACTCTACCGAGTTGCCGTCAATATACCATGCGTAAGCGGCTAGGGTCGTGCGTCCACCGTAGCGGCTGTGCTCTTTGCCGTGTACGAGGTCAAGCTTGAATACCTTCTTAATTTTTTCGATGGTCATAGTGCATCTCCTTGTGGTAGATAGCGGATAGGTGGGCATGTATTCAATACCCGATTACATTTTAATTATAACACACCCGCTAGGGGTATGCAAGCTAAAATCATGTAAAATGGGGCATACGTAAAGAAATACCCTAGATAGCTTGATGATTCACAAACTATCTAGGGTATTTGGGGTTATTACGATACCTAATCCAGAATACTAGCCGGGAGGTGAATAGTTGCACCGTAAGGCTCTTTATAGTCAATACCAACTTCCAAGGCAACCCAAGGGGTATCCAACGGATACTCTAGGTCTTCGTACTTAATCTTCGTTTTCTCAGGAAGCTCAAGAAGGCCGTACTCGCCGCGTGGTAGGTACACACCCACAACACTCTTAGCCTTACCGTCTGCATCAGGTGCGGGGCGGGGCTGAATCCAGTCTGCATACTTGCTACCGTCTTCACCGAATGGGATAAGCGGTAGAATAATCGACCTAGAGCGGTACTGTAGCTTTTCCTTGAAGTTCTCAGGAAGACCCATAGATGAGGTGCTCCACATTTCAGAATAATCTTTGAGGTAGGTTGCCCTATTGTACCAAGCTTCTACAGCACTGAAGGACACAAGGGTTACAGCCATGAAAACACAGAGTCCAGTAAGTAGGAGCGGCAAAATTGCACTACCGTAACGTTGTTCCGCGAAGGCATCTACGGTAAGCGTTAGGGCTCCACCACCAAAAAGTCCAGCGATAAGGAGTACTACCGCGGAGCCACTAAGTGCTTTAGGGCTTAGCCTGTGCGATAGCCTATCCTTGGGCTTACCTAGTATATAGGGGCGAATATCATCCTGGTAGGTTAGGGTCTTATCCTGTAGGGTTACATTGTCCTTGGAGGGTTCTTTACCCTTTGCCTTTTCGCCAAAGGCGGCGCTGTAGTGCTTGTGGTAGTTTATGGGTAGGTGTAGGTGCCAGTGAACGTCACGGGTGTCGTATCGCCATTCTGAGGCGTATCCTACTAGTTCCGGTTCACTACCTTCGAGTAAGTCAAAGGTGGCTTCGTAGATGTCGGCAGGGTGAATGACTAGGGTTCCTTCACCGTACTTGTCGTTCTGTACGTCTAGAACTACGTTGCCGTCTTGGTTGGTAATCCAGGGGGCTAGTGGGTTCCCGTCGGTGGGTTGTGTTGCCTTTACCTTGAAGGTAATCTTTTCCTGCGTTCCAAATAGGGCGGTATAGAGGTTCTTCGGGTACAGGTAGGGGGATGCCTCCCATTGGCAAACGTTAAGCTCTTTACTCATTTTAAAATTGAGAGTAAGACCTGTGAGGGCTACGGCACCTGAGATGATGCTGATAGCGTTTAGCGCCGTCAGCACATAGAAGCTAGTAAGTGCCAGTTCGGGGTTTAGTGCCCTGTAGGTGATAACCCCTGCAAGTGAAGCGACGAAGACGATACCGGTAATGATGGTTACGACGTTTTCACGGTTTCGCCTGTTGGTTACCGGGTCGAGTGGTGGGGTGGTGACCTTTTCGGTCATGGTGTCTGTGTGTCGTGGTGGGTCTTTGGTGATGGGTTCGTTGCCCAATGCTTTACCTTCTTCCTGTGTAGGTTTGAGTTGCCTGCGGGGTACCCTGTGTTGCCCAGCGTGGGTTTGGGGTTTCCCGCTTGTTTCTACTCTATCATATGGCGTTCGCTCTTTGGTAGCTGATTGGTCATATAAGGCATAAGGAAACCCCCTAGCGGTAGATTTGCTAGGGGGTTTGATGGTCTAGGGGTTAGCGCATGTCCTCGAAGTGTACAATGAGGTCGATAACTTCGTCAGTGTAGATGACATCAAGGTCTTCGTAGGTATCCATGTCCCATGCCTTAATGGTGATGGTGTCCTTAGTGGGGGTTTCGTGGCTGAGTTCAAGTTCTACCATGAAGCCCGCATCAAGTTCTACGGTCATGCGGTTGCCGGTTACTTCTTCGGGGTGGTAGATGCTCTGTCCATCTTCGGCGCGCTTGTAGTTCTTGATGATGGTTTCCAGGGCTTCCATGTCTGCAACCTTACCGGCGGGGAGCTCGATAGTTGCGGATTTGTGGATGTGACCTGCGACTACATAGTTGGTCTGCATTGTTAGCGCCTTTCAATAGGTAGATGGTGACTTCTTGCTTTAGGGCTTTTTCCCTATCGCTTATATAACTATTATGACACAACCCTAGCCGGGTGTGCAAGTCGAAACCATATGAAATGAATCACATTGTGGTTTTTTAGTCCAGGGCTCCACGTATTTAATGCCTAGAAATTTCATTAGATAGGTACCTGTCCAGCACCTATATCCACGCCATGCATGAACTTCATAGTTGCTCATTCGTTTCACCTGATAACAGGGAAAGCTCTTATATGCCAGGGTGGAAGTCAAAGGTAGCATTAGGGCGAGCTTATCTAGTGGGTTCATGATGCACCTATTCTTGAGGTAGTGAATCACCCCCTCACCCCTCCTTCTAATCTGGAGTCCATTCAAGGGGTGAGGGGGTATGAAATTCCTGATGTTAGCTGTTAGATTTTCAAGATGTAACTAACAGCCCTATTATATGCCGTTACGGGGGTTTGTGGCAATTTTAAATGTTTTCCTTATATTCCGCTACTAGGTTCGAGTCATGTAGTGGTGACTCTTCAAGGGCGCTAATTGATTCCTTGATGCGTTCCTGGAAGCTCTTTAGGTGTCGTTCTGTTGCTTCGAGCATGTCTAGCAGGTGGCTAAGTTCGGCGTTTACCCCGTTGTGGGTTCGCTTGAGGATTGTTTCGCCAATGTTGGAGGTGTCGCCGTTGAGTCGTGCTACGTCGATTGCGTCTAGTACGTACTTGTCCATGATTTCTACCGTATGGTTTTCACCAATAGTGTTATGTACCTGTTTCGCTAGAGCCTTGAATCCGTAGGAAACTAAAGAGCCCTGGGCGTGCTCTAGCGCGGCATGGGCAGTCACGTCTAGAGGTAGCACGTCACAGAAATGCTCGACGTTTTTTACAATGTTGGCAGGGTCGGTGATGCTATCGTATGCATCATTCAATGCTACAACATAGTCAGCGTATCCTACGTTAAGTACGGCGGCTTCCTTATACACGGCAGTGAACACGCCCTTGACAATACTATTGTCAGTGTCACTATTGAAGTGCCCGTATGTGCCCGCTACACAGCCGTGAATAGGGGTAGGGTCGCCTGGATTGATGGGGGCACCTAGCGGGTATACTACAACCGCCTCACCGCCATAGGTAGGGGTTTCAGTGTCACCGTAACCTGTGGGGGTTATACTGACCTGCGGGGTGTCGTATTCGCCGGTGGTTTCGTTAAGGGCGGCGGTTAGGGTGATAATTTCGTGGTTAGTTTCGGTACTGGCTTCCAGAGTGCTGGGGGTTACCTTAGTAACCGTGAGAATGTGCGCGGTATGCACCTTTAGCTCACCCGGCTTAGGGAAGCGGGTTCCCTTGTCCTGCGGTTCGTCTTTGATGGTGACTAGGATTCCGTCGCCTTCGTGAATGTCGTTAGGTCGCATAGTTGCCGTGGTTCCTTTCGGGCGTGTTTTGATTGCGTATATGCTAATACCCCCTAGCTTATCACAATAAGGGGTATTCGTCTAGAGTTATGTGCAATATCCCCCCTATGGCGGGTAGAGTCCATAGGGGGGGGGTATAGGGGTGGTCTGGGTTATGCGGTACCCAGCACTTCGTTGCCCTTCTTCTTGGCGTCTTCGTAGCGGTGCAGGAGGGTCTTAAATTCACGCTCGAAGATGCGCGCCTTCTTCTTGTGTGCGTTCAGGGCGGCGGTGCGGCGTGCTACCTTCATTTCTTCGAGGCTGGTCATGCCCTTCTCTTCGTAAGGTTCGGTAGCGAAGTCGCCGCTACGGATTTCCTTAATGTCGTCGGTTGCAACCACGCGGTAGAGGTTTACACGGTTTGCGAACTTGTGGAGGTCGGTTACAAGCTGGCTAGATTCGCTGGCTAGATTCGATAGAGTGCTCCAGCTTGTCATCACTGAAGATGTCGTTGTCGATAGCGTCTGCGAAACCCTTGCCGTAAGAGCGAATCAGGGTGTCCAAGTGCATGCGGTTCGGCTGGCGCTGGAATACGTTAGCGTGCGCGCGGGCAATGATTTCCCAGTCGGTCATACGCTTCAATACCTCGCTACCGATACGGTCGGTGAGGGTGTTGATGGTGTCATTCAGGTTTGCGGTCTGCATGATGTCCAGCCTTCCAGGTGGTAGATAGTGAACTGTGCTCTAGGGGGATTCCCTAATACCCTATATAACCATTATGGCACAACCCTAACCCCTTTGCAAATCCAAATCATGTGAAATACCTCACATAGGGGTTAGGGCAGTGGATTACGGGTTAGATAACATGCCAGGTTCGCGGCTTTGCGCCCGGTTCAGTCTTAGCTACCACAAGAACCTCACTAGCAGGTGCTTTACAGTCAATCATGCATGCGGGCATAATAGCCGTGACTTTATACCCCCCCGGCTTTCAGGGTAGCACCTTCGATAATAGAGCCGCCTGATAGGGCGAGTGCCACCTCCCTGGTTTTCCCGGTCTTTTCCTTGATGTAGCTACCCGTAACAGTTGCTTCCATATTAGGGGGCGTATCGTTTGCAATGTGGATAATACCGCCGGTAAAGATGGTAGATTCGCGGGGGCTTAGAGGGGTATTCTCATAGCGGGAAAGGCGTAGTACTGTATGGTTGGTGCTTGCAAGCATTTTGAGGTACTGTTTATTGCTTTCGGGGTTGTGTGTGTAACCGCAGGTTTCACACTCTATGCCTTCGATAAGTTCATCGTCTAGATTGTCATAATGCCACATGGTGTTACTTTCATAATTGATAGTTACCCGCCCGGTCGCTTTGTTTGACCGGGTGGGTTCTTTGGGGCTAAGCCTGTTATCTATTCCTAGTAGGTTTCTTCAACCTCAAACACTAGAAGAGCGTCAGCGACAGACTGGAACTCAGCGGGTTCAAGGTAGTACTCATTGCCTTCTTCGTCCCAGTGGGTTGAGCTTTGCACCTCAAGGACATTGTTACCGCCGTACATGGTTCCCTTATCTTCAAGCGAGATAGAGATAAGCTCTTCACTTTGGCGGCGGGACAGATTAATACGCCCCAAAGTTTCAGTTTCGGGTTCACCGTCCAGCTCTGTAATGTCCAGTACGTCACGCATATAGTTTAGGCGTTCTTCAACATCGTGAATGGTCACGGTCTTAGGGACAATGATGCGGAAAATGTCGTCGTTACCAACGAGGCGGCTCATGGCGTATATTCCTTTCAGGGGGGGTTATTCTCAGGGGGGGGTTATTCGCCCAGGGGGCGATGGTAACCTTGTTAGCCTCAGCATTGTAGCTAGACACGGTGTAGACAGTGTTCGGGTCTACCTTAATGTCACCCGCTACAAGGAAGTCAATATCATTCAGCAGGTTAATCGTAAGGTCTGCGCCGTGTGCAACCTTGGAGATGCGCGCTACGTAGTACTTACGTTCAGAGGTGCCATAGGTCTGCTCTTCGAGGTTGATAACCGGACGTACCGGGATTGAGTTACCCACATTAAGAAGCTCTTCGATTCGGCGGGCAAAGTCGGTGCCAGAATCAATAACGGTAGCTTCCTGTACACCCAGCGCGGCGTGCTCTTCCTGTGCATTATCCACCTCGGTGTTGTTGATAATACGGACGGAAACCTTAGCGTTCTTCAATGCTTCACATTCCTCACGGGTAAGCTTAGTGTAAGCAATTCCAATACCGGGGTAACGACCTGAGGCATCACGGAGGTTGGATACGTAGGACATGGTTAGCACCTTTCAGTAGGTAGGTAGTAAATGTATTGCTAGGGGTTACCCCCTTACTTCTACAACTATTATGCCACACTCTAGTATGGGTTGCAAGTCGAAACTACGTGAACCTAGTCACATTAGGGCTAGTATACCCCCCCCTATGGGTATTACTCACCATAGGGGGGGATAAGGTTCCTAGTGCTACTCTTCCTCTTCCTTCTTCTTTTCCAGTTCCTTATAATCCAGGTGGTAACCAACAGCGACAAGGGTGATAGCAACCAACATGAAGAATACAGCAATCCAGTTAATGATACCGAACCACAGGAAACCAACAAAGATTAGAAGGAAGAAAGCAACAAGCGCCATACTTGCACAGGTATTCTTGTGCTCCTTAATCCACTTTTCAGTAAACATTATAAACTTTCCTTTCAAGGGGTACCCCTAGATGGTCTAGGGGTGTTCAATAGGGGGTGTATAGGCATACCCGAACCCCCCGCGCTCGCAAAGGGGCTAGGGTATGCCATATGGGGTGGGTGGTTACTTTACCATCTCACGGAAAGCTACCACGGTACCCTCGGGGGTGTTCTTGATGGTGTAATTCTCGACCATAACATCACTGTCATATGCAGAGAGCATCAAGGATTCAATACCACACAGTGCGTCCTTCTTGAGGTTTGCGCGGTACTTAACCTTGTTCTTGGAGTCTACCAACTTCAGGCTCGACTTGATAACCGGGTATACACCGCAATTGCCGGTTTCAATCTCAATGTCAGCTTCAAACTTAATGGTAAGCTTTTCAGCTTCCAGGGTCTTGTGAATCCAGCCCAGGGGTGCGTCAAACTCGACGGGGAGTTCAATGTCCTGCGCGAAAGTGCAGAATACGTTAGCCATGATGGAACCTCTTTCCATAGGTAGACGGTGGAACTAGCTTTAGGGGTAATCCCTTGTTGCTTATGCAACCATTATAGCACACCCCTCTAGGGTGCGCAAGTTAAAACTATATGAAATAGGTCACATTGATTTTTCGGGACAGAGAAACCCGCCCCTGGTAACCTATAGGGGATGCAGGGGGCGGGTGTTGAGCCTTCTAATCTCTAGAGTCAAGGATAGCGCGAGTGTTTACCTATTGGCAAATACACACATGCCAGCTTGTGTTATTGCTTTAGGAATTGGCGTAACGGTCGTTCGCGTCGGCTTCAGCGTCCATCACAACGTAACGGTAAGCTTCAGGGGATTCTTCCATGTACTCTACAGCTGACTTATTGCCGTACATCTCGCAGGGGTTAGCGAGCCAGATAGCAGTTTCCCATTCTGAGCGCCCGCCCATGAGCCCATAGTCGGTGGGGTACTGTTTGAGTAGTATCCGCATAACTTTCTGAACCTTCGGGTTGATAGCACCATCTTTGAATTGGAAGAGGGGGTACCCGATATTGCCCTTCTTGTCCTTGACATGGAGGATTGAGTTGCTTTCTATGAGTGCTTCTAGTTCTTCTTGTTTGATTCCACCTAGATATTTGCGCACAGATTCGGTGCTGTACATTTTACCTACAATATCGCGGACATGAACTGGTTCCTGATAGTTTGTGATTATGCCGCCAATGTTACGTGATAGAAGGTTTAGGAAATCTTCACTTTCTGCAAGGGTACCAAGTTCTTCCAGGTGTTCACCTACACGTTCGGGTAGGTCGAGGTTGATGGTTCGGTTCCCAATGGTTAGGGTTGCCTCTACGGTATTCATGTCTTGGTCTGTTATTGGGGTGTTCTTTGCTGTCATGTGGTCAATTATGGCACAAAAGCACCCCCTTACGCAATACATAGGGGTATTATGTAAGGGGGTACCTGTATAAGATTAGGGGGGGGGTTACTCTGCAATGTAGAACGTATCGGTCACGTTATGGTTGATAACCTTACCGTCCTTGTCCTTGAACTCTTCACGCCCATCGCACACAGCGGTATCGTTTTCCTTGTGCTGAATGTAGGAATAGCCGGTGTTGGACTTTTCAGGGTCACCCGACTTGTCGTTCCAGCCTTCCTCGGGGTCTGCATGTTCACCCACGGTACGCCACTGGTAGCTACCGGGGTTCCATTCCCGTGCGTCATAGGGGCACATATCTACGCCGCCGTTAGCGTTCAGGCACGGGCGCATTTCGTGAATCCATTCACTGTAACCGGGCTTGTAGTTCCGAATCTCAATACGGGTTTCCTGACTAGTTTCATTGATGGTTCAGGTTGCAGGCTGTGCGGCGCACGAGGTGAGTGCAAGCATTGCGGCGGTGGCAATAGCGGCAACAGTTCCTACGGACTTAACGTTACGCATATTCAACACCTTTCAGTAGATAGTGGAAGTAGCTCTAGAGATAATTCCCCATTGCTTATGCAATCATTATGACACACTCTAGTCAGGTATGCAAATCTAAGCCATGTGAATTAGCTCACATAAAGTAGGTGCCACCCTGATATTATCTCAGAGTGGCACCTATAGGTTTATAGATTAAGTATCTACCTCACAGGGTTACGGATACCTTTAAGCTTCAAGTAGAATAGCTCACTGTCAAACATAGGCACTATTGATGCCTTACTACCATAAACATCTTCGCAACAATTCAGAATATCAAGAGCAACCTTCGTCAGCTCTTTCAAATGGTAGATAGTAGTAGTACTACGCGCATGTATCCCATCATTATCCTTTAGGATAGATTTAAGCATGATTAGCGCATCATATGAGCACCACTCTAGAGCTAGTACCATATAGTTTAGGTTAGCCCTCAACCCATTATCGAGGGTGCTAAATTTCTTCACATAGTCCCTGATGCCTGCCTCAACTTCTTCCATTTCCTTCTTGTCGGAATGTGCGATTCGGTCGATAGCTTCTAGTAGCGCCTCGTTTTCTACACCGAACTTTTTATTGATACCACCAGGGTTATTAGGTGATTCCTCCTCAAGGGCTACTAGTTCGCGTTCCATCTTCTTCTGAAGCTGATGCATACGTTTGATGACGTGGGCGACATTTTCGGAGTGCCAGGTAACACTTTCTTCTATTGTCATGATTTTTTACAGTTCCTTATCTTCCGCGTTTTACTGTTGGTGAATTGTGGCTGACCCCCCTATTTTTCGGGGTGCCAATGGGCGCGCGCTTACATTCTTTCTGTTTACTTGCCTTCTTCGCTAACGCTTGTTTTGCGGGTCAGGAAGTCCATGCGACATGCCTTGCCTTTCCTTAGTTGTTATCTATGGTGTGGTTACTATTTATGTTACCTGTTTACTTGTAAGGTTGTCCATGTGTGCCACTATTTTTGTTGTCACTTCAAACAGGAAAGCCCCGCGCTAGGATTCAACCTAAAGTGCGGGGCTTTTCATTTAGAGTAGCTTGAATGGTTACTGACTACTTACGGGCACCATCTTGTCTACACTACCGGCGGGAATGTGGATAACGGTACGCGCTTTAGTGAACTTTGCGTTTGCGGCATCACTATCACAGCGCGGGTACAGCCCGAAATCCTCAGTCTCATACCTGGAAATACACATGTCTTTACCGGCGGCGGCATCAGCGCTCTTCACCTGGTACTCAACAATGCGTTCTACGCGGGCTTCCGTGTCGGTTGCGGGTAGGTCGTCCTTGAGGGTGACCTCGTATCGGTCATCGTTCACCTTTTGGACGGTGCGTGTCACTAGTGCCCCGTCTTCTTTGCGTTCTAGCCAGGTGTAGGTGTCACCGCTAGGGTTGCTTCGTAGGCTGTTGATGGGGTAGGTTGCGGTTTCGCCTTCTAGCTTATGTTCGTTAGCGTCCAAGTGGTAGGTGATGGTTTGGTCGAATTTGGCGGTTTCCACCAGTTTTTTCGCGTTAGCTTCATTTCCAAGCATAGTCGTTATCGGGATAAGGGCGAATACGAGCAGTAGCACAAATGTTCCTAAGCCTGCCTTGGCGTACATTTCTTCGGGGAAATCGCCGGAGTAAGTCGCGACAAATAAACCACCCACTACTGCAATAATGAGTGCAATGAACGTCGCAAACCCAAGCATACCATCATTGAGTACGTATGCGGTGACAAAGAGTGCCAGTATACATGCCACCCAGAAGCAAACCATGCCCACAAAGGCGCTTTCCCAAGCTTCATTATCGTCGTACTCTTCATCTTTCCTAGCCTGTGCGGAAATACAGCTGGGAATGATTCCAACAAAGATAACGAAGAAGGCAACGCCTATTACGCCTGTGACGATTAGCCAGATTTCGGGGTGCTGGGTCATATGGTTATTTCCTTAGTGTTGTGAGTTGTATTTGGAGCGTAGGTGATGAACTGGTAGATGACGGGGTGCCTACCGCTGTGCCCGGCATGAATCCAGCCGCTTTCACTTTTGCTAGGTAGCTGTTCGTTGGTGATTACCCAGTCGTCTAGGTTTAGTTCGGGTGCTTTGGTATCGCCGGGTATGTCGCGCCATAAGTCTGCTGTTGCCAACATGGTTTGTTCAATGACGTGTACGCGCCCGTAATAGGGTAGCTTTCGACGGGCGAGGGCTTCGGTGTAGAGTGTACCGCCGCCGATAATCCATGCGTCTGCCTGGTCATTACCGCCGCCACTAGTGACTTCTTGCACCCTGTATGCCTCTTCTAGGGCGGCATCTAGGGTAGGTACCCAGGTTGCACCGTCCCACTGTTCAATTCCGTATACGACTGAACTGCTGACGACAATGTTTACGCGCCCTGGAAGTGGTTTATATGCATTAGGTAGTGATTCCCAGGTTCGCCTACCCATGATGACCGGCTTACCGGCGGTAACTTCCTTGAAGTGTTGTAGGTCTTCGGGTACATGCCAGGGCATTTTCCCATCACGTCCGATAATGCCGTCGAAGGTTTGCGCCCATATTGCGCCTAGCCGTGGTGTTATGGGTTTGGTTGCACTGCTTGTCATAACTTCCTTATTGTTGCTAGTATTTGCAGGTTATACGGCTACCGGGGCGGCAATACCTGGGTGGTGCTTGTAGTCTACTAGCTCGAAGTCTTCGTATTCGTAATCGAATATGGAAGCCTTCTTGTTCTTGATAACAAGCTTAGGGTACGGGTAGGGTTCACGTGCCGGGTAGGGGTTACCGTCCGGGTCTAGACCGATACCTAGCTGTTTCTTGACTTGCTCTAGGTGGTTTGTGTAGATGTGACAGTCGCCGCCTGTCCATACAAAGTCGCCCGGTTCCATTCCTATATGGTCAGCGATAATGTAGGTCAGTAGTGCGTATGAGGCGATATTGAACGGCACACCGAGGAACATGTCAGCGCTTCGTTGGTACAGCTGGCAGGATAGTTCTTTAACCCCGTCGGGGCGTTCGTTCACATGGAACTGGAATAGTGCGTGACAGGGCGGTAGCGCCATGTCTTCTAGCTCGCCGGGGTTCCATGCGGTGACGATATGGCGGCGGGAATATGGGTTGTTTTTGAGGTCTTCGATAAGGCGGGCGATTTGGTCTACTGTATCACCACGGGGGGTTTGCCAGGTTCGCCATTGAGTACCGTATACGCGCCCTAGTTCGCCGTTGCTGTCCGCCCATTCGTCCCAGATAGTTACGCCGCGTTCTTGGAGCAACTGTACGTTAGTTGAGCCACGCAGGAACCATAGTAGCTCTACTGCTACGGATTTGAAGTGTACGCGCTTTGTGGTGATGAGCGGGAACGAGTCGCGTAGATTGAACCGCATTTGTCGCCCGAACACGCCAAAGGTTCCGGTTCCGGTTCGGTCAGCACGCCCAGTATTGGAGGCGATAGCGGCGGCGTTCTCTACAAGAATTTCCCTCAGTAGGTCTTCGTATGGGGTGGGAATGGTTTCAGTCATGCGGGTTACTTCCTTGTTCGAGGGGGTCTAAATTTCACTGCCCATTATATATGATGCAGGCTGAGCTGTCATGTATGACACGGGCACAAGGAAACCCCCTCTATGGTTGAATGTTTCCATAGAGAGGGTCTTTCGCTAGGGGTAGATGTAGACCTTACGTTCCTTCCAGTCAATATCCAGGTCATCAACTAGACAGTGTGCAAGCTCAATGTAATCAGTGGGTGAGCCGTCAAGCTCTACAGTGTGCCAATCTTCCTCGCTTTCATATTCACCTTCAAAATGGAAGGTGATAATTCCGCTGGTGTAATCATCATGAGGGGTAATCATGTAATCCACCTCAAGGCTGGTAACTACAGGGGTTTCACCATTGATGAGGCGTGCCTTAACTTCCTCATCGAGTGCGTCCATCGCAAATACGATACGTTCGTTATAGGTTTAAATGATGTATCGAAGTGTTGCATAAACAACCATTTGTTACACCTTTAATTCATAACAGGTAAGCCCTGTTATAGGCACCCTACGGCACCTGTTTTTGTTACCCTGCAAGAACGGTGCCAGTCTGCATCTCGTCAAAAATATGGGGGGTGGTCACGAAAACCGCAACCGGACGGTGGATGGATTAGTTCACCTTCTTGAGGGTGCTGATAGCAACGATTTTGCCTTAGCCTTGGTTTGGTTATGGTTCGTTCATTAGAACCTATACCCATAGTGTACCATAAGCTGTCGATTTTAGCAACAGCTAACGACAGAATCATACAAACTTGTACAGATTTGATTAACGGTTAATCATACATGTTTAGAGCCTTTCGGTTAGGGGTGTGGTTAATGGATTGATGATGTTTGGTTTAGTGCCAGAGTAGGGTGATGAGGAAGCCAAGGAAACCCATTGTTGATACCTTTCCATAGGTGGATAGTGAACTGTGTTTGAGGGGTTACCCCCCCTCTAGGTGTTGCCTAGAGGGGGAATGTAAGGTTTAGCTTACTGGAAGAGCGTACCTACAGCCTTCAGAGCCGCGTCGCCTTCATTGCGTACCTTGTCAATGTCGATAGCGCGAATATCATCCTGGTAGTTCTGGGCGCTAAGGTAGAGGTAGCGGTAGTTGAAAGCCTTCTGGTGAAGCTCTCGCTCAAGCTTAACAGCCACATTTACGAGCCCCTTCTTCTTACCCATCTGCTGAGCAATGTAAGCCATGCCGCCTGCCTTGCTTGCCATTTCGTCAAGCTCGACGCTCAGGTGCAGTACTTCCTTTGCCTTTGCCTTGTATGCCTTAGCCATGATTGAAACCCTTTCGGTAGATGGATAGTAGATGTCTTGCTGGGGTTTCCCCCTTGCTTATATAACTATTATGACACACTCTAATGGGGTATGCAACTTGAAAACGTGTGAAATAGCTCACATACCCTATGGAAGGCTGAAAATCACGGGGTATATGAGCTAAATACTACGGCAAAGGGGTTATGTGTATTTAGGGGTATTGGGTTAAATCCCGGCAATGGCAACCAAGGTAATTAGGCTAGTAGCGAGTGCGATACCCGCCGCCTGTGCCACGAAAGCCAGAATGTCACGGGGTACCACCTCAAAGCCCCTAATCTCAAGGGTTGAGGTTGCAAAAGATGCCAGAATAGCCAGCACTAGGATAAGTGCCAGTAGACCCACGTGGGTACCGCTAGTTAGTAGGATTGTAGTGAAACCCCAGGGCACCATGCCGCCAATTGCTACACAAAAGGCGCTACGGTAGTTCTTCGTATTATTCGACCCGGAGCCCTTTTTGCGGGCGCTTAGGAATAGGCGGATAGTACACCCGGCGATAACCAGGGCGGTCAGTAGACCATACCCGGCATACACCTCGGTTGTGTGTTCGGTAATGAGCTTTATGATTTCGTGTGGCATGGTTTATCTCTTTCTGTCATATAGGGGTGGATTGGCTAGAAGCCCTATATAGGGCTCTACGGGCGTTCTAAGGGGGCACTTTAGGCACTCACGCCTAAAATCTACCCCTAAATACCCTTGAGGGGCACTAGGCGGCTTCCAGGAAGCCCTAGGGGGCACCTAAGTCCTTTTATACCTTTCTGTAGTGCCATTAGGTCTACGGTAGCTCTATGGGCTTCCCGTGCCCTTCTAGGGGGTATAGTGCCACCCCCTCAGTAGTCGAGGGGGTGGTTAGATTAGGTCTAGTAGGAGCTGTTGCCGCGCCTATCAAGGCTGTTCAGGATTCTGCGGATAGCAAGCCCCTGGTATCCAATAGTGTTACCGTAGAGCTCTTCTTCTCCACATTCCTCAAGGCACTCGGGTTCATCACAGCAAGGCTCATCAAATCCTGAGAAAGTAAACTCATTGTAATCTTCAAGCTTCTTAGTGATGCTTACCTCAAACTTCTCGCCACCATCAACCTCGAAGAAGATGTCACCGTTGCCGGGGTTGATAATCATTTCGTGACAGTCATCCCCAAATTCTTCTTCAATGAGCTTAGCGACCTGTTCAAGGGTTACCTCGATGGGCATTTCGTAAATGTAAGCGGGGGAAGTCATGATATTCAACCTTTCAGCAGGTAGGTGGCAGAAGTAGTGCTAGAGATTTTCTCTCTTACTTATATAACTATTATGTCACACTCTAATATAAACTGCAAGCCAGAATCATGTGAAGCTAGTCACATTGGATATTGAGGGGTATAGAGCGAGTCCTAGCCACTAGATGCAGTAACTAGGACTCATACGCCCTAGAGCGTCTTACGGGGTGTAGCTAATATCCGCAAAGTGTACGATTGCATCATCCCCGCTCCAGATAATCTCTTCAATCGCCTTGGTACTAAAGCCTACCGTCTCAAGAGCATCAACCTCCTCAGCGAGAAGACTGTGGTTAGTATCCAGTTCATAGGTTTAAATGATGTATCGAAGTGTTGCATAAACAACCATTTGTTACACCTTTAATTCATAACAGGTAAGCCCTGTTATAGGCACCCTACGGCACCTTGGTAGCAAGTGCTTTAGCATTAATCTCAGCCTGTACTTACAGTATGCCATGCGGTCGCGAATTTTGCAACAAAAGGCGATAGAAAACTACAAATCTATACAGGTTGGATTCAAGGTTAATTATACGGGGTGACTAGTCACTTACCCAAAGATGAACGAAAAGAGCACAAGTAGACCGAACCACATAAGGTAGTCCTCAGTGCTCATCTTGGAATGCAAGGCGTACAGGCTCAAGACGATAGAGCCAATAAAGAAAAACATGAAGCCCTCCAGGTGTCAGGTGAAACAGGGATAGTGAACATCCCTATTATACCACAGAACGAAGCCACTATGTCTTCATTTGCAGATAAAGACATAGTGGCTTTCGCAACAGTAAGGTTATGTGTATATTGTTTCCACTAGTTACCTAGCGGGACACTCTTATTGTAGCATGACGAATGACCGGAACGCAAACTGTGTTGCACCTGGTAGCAGGGTGGCTACCACGGATGGATGGTAAGGTAGCAATTACTATTAGGGCTATTTCGCATTATGGGGACTAGTCACTAGAGGTGGGCGAAGAAAAGCACCCCTAGAAGAAGGTAGACTTCTAGGGGCGCTCGCATGAGCCGCTAACGGCTCTCCTCATACAGGGGGTAAGTCTTAACCTGCTCAGGCTCAATAGCCTCTACAAGCTCTTCACACTCAGAACGTTCCGCCCACTTTGCAATAGCCCCAAAGATAAGTCCGAACACCACAGAGGCAACAACAGTGTTCGACATGAGCCCCAGTATCACAAGTAAGCCCTGGAAGAAAATACCATGAACCCCAGCATGGTCAAAAACCATACTCAAGGTTACCAGAGTCCCGCCAATCCAGGCAATCATGACATAGACAGCTAATACAAGTCCGACCGCCACATTAGCGACGGTAAGAACAAGAAGAACAAGCAAAGCCGCAACCAATACAAGACCGGGCACGAAGAATGAAACCCACGGTGGGGAATCCATCAAAAACCCCATAGGGTTAAAACCATTTACAAAATCAATAAGCATTATAGAATCCTTAACTTAGAAACTTAACGCGGGTGACTAGCCAACAGGTAAGAGATTCCCATACCCACGCCGCGTAGATTGGTGGTGGCTCGACATGGCATGTAGCGCACCTCTTACCTTGTTCATTCTACAGTAAGCCCATGCTTTGAGCAGTAGCGAAAGCAGAGAACCCCATCATGAGCCACCCTATAACAGCAACAGTAGTGCTGATAGCTGTAAGATTATTACCGGCTCGACTTTTAACCTTGGAACTTTCCTCCGCAATAGCCAACCCTCCTACCCCGGCAATAAATCCAAACATGGAGATAGTAAACAGTAACTCGTCGTTCATAATCAACGTACCTTCCTGATAGTGAAGCAAAAATTACGCCGCTAAACGTACCAGCTAGTCATAATGTGCAGGTAGATTTTCAACGGTTCAGGTGCCACGAACTGCAATAGACCAAGCAAGAACATTGTAAAAGTAATAAGACCCAAAGCGGTAAGCGTCGCACCAACATAGGCGCGGCGGGTGTGTGCTAGGCGCTCTTCTAAGCTTTCCATCACGGCAACAGACCTAACCCCACGCACACCAAATACGAAAGCCAGCACAGCAAACGCGGCAAGCACTGGTAGAGTTACGAATCCCAAAGCGGAACCCCTTTCAAAGAGAACTAGGACTAAAAGATTGGTCACCTAACCATAGTAAAGCGACCTTCACATCTCAAGTATACCCGTTACGGGGAACTACCCGCTAGAGGGTGAGTATAAGAAGAGCGCCCACAGTAGTAGCATGAAGATTTACTACTGTGGGCGCTCGCGGTATGACGGATAGTACCCTTCTTGTTATCTTGGATTACTTCGCGTTCAAGGTGGCAACCTTAACCAGCGCTTCGCTTACTTCACCGCACAGGTCATACACGGCTTCGCGCACAGATTCAAGCTTACTCTCAATAAGGGTGCGCACCTGCTTCTCTAGCGTCTGCAAGCGTTCAATATCCCCGCTCCACATGGCATCACAGTTGAGTGAGTTAATGTCCTCAAGCAACTCAATCTGCTCGGAGTATGTGATGCCGACAACAAAGCTGTCCGGTCGGTGGCGCATTGTCTCATTGAAGCCGATAAGTCGTTCCATGATACCGTCACCGAACTTCTTCCGCGGAGCGTCCTGTGCTTCGTAGATGGTTTCAAAATCGCTTACCAGCTCAGGGTTGCGGGTGGGGAGAATTGCGATACCTCCACGGTCGTCTGTCCCGTCTGGCTTCACTAGGTGAATGAACGTATCGTAGTACTCTTCTTCGTCGTCGTACCAGTCCTCGTCCAGGTCAGAAACAATTTTCAGGAAGCCCTGCGACTCATCATCTAGGTTCTTCACTAGAACCTGCTTCTTGTCCCCACCAATGACCTGTAGGTACTGAACCCCGTCGAAATTATCGAAACGGACAATATCTCCCCTGAAGAAGCCAGCCACATACAAATCCACCTCATCATTGCACAGAATGTAGTAGGTGAAATCATACCTTGGCGGCTCAGCCGCTACCTTACCCTTGAACACATCCACAGCCGCTTTGTCAGTTTCAAAGTTCATCTCGCTCAACAGCTTGTTGCACTCAGTCTCAAATCCAACTAGACCAGCGAGCTCCCTCTCCTGAAGAGTCTCAGTAACACTCTCGACGTTACTCAGCTCAATAGCATGGGGGTTAGATGCGTTCAGGTTCAACGGGGCAACAGCTTTACCGCTACGAACCTTACCCAGAACCTTACGCGCCCTAACAAGAGCATTGAAATACTCTACAGCCGCTTCACGTTCCGAACCTGCAAACACCCGAATGACATCTACAAATGCTACAGGGTCGAAACATTCACCGTCTGAAATGCCGTTAGAAATGTTGCCCCACACTACACGGCGGTGCATCATGAAAGACTGTGGGAACACATCATCAATCTGCTCTGAGCTACGGTTCGCCAACATGCAACGTACCCTATTGGGAATAGTGCCACCAACATCAACCAGCTCTGCACGCTCCATACCGTCCATGCTCAACACCTGATACAAACCATAAGAACCTTCCGGCCCTTCAGTAGTCACAATGAAGCCGCCGGGTACAAAATCAGAAACAGAAATACCCATAACAGGTACGCATCCTTTCAAAAGAAAAATAATTACAAGAACAACTATACCCCCCCCGCAAAAAAGCAAACCACCATCAAAAAGCCCACCCTTAGCGTTCCATGCACTAGAGGGTGGGCATACAATAAGAGCACCCACAGCAACACGTAACCATGTGCTGTGGGTGCTCTTATTCTCTATTAGGGTTTCATGGCTGGGTGGGTCTAGTTGCCGGGTGGTACATGGAATACATACTTTGTGTATGCTAGTTTAGCGTTTACTTCACAGCCCGTGTCTCGCCCCTGTACGCATAGTTTGTCTTGGTTCAGGTCAGGTCGCGTATCGCTGAGGAAGTTGGTGGGTGCTAGGTAGTAGACGGGTATGTATTCTACATAGGGGTTTGTTCCGGGTTGAATGTCTTCACTGATGACGATTTCGTTCTTGAAGTCTGTGGTACTGACGGGGGTGCTAGTGCTGAGAGTGTCGGATACGGTGGATTTCTGAGGCTCATACCACGTGTATGTGGTAATGTACTTATCCTTGTCCCTGGCACTATCAACCTTCTCTTTCCTTGTTCGCACCCATGCGCCACCGTCCGGGTTTGACAGCTCATGCTTCTCCGACACAATAGACTTTGACCCGTCAGCTGAAATGGAGTACTCAGGCGATACGTGCGGTGCATCTTTACCCGCCGGTGTTGTACCAACGTAATACATGATACCCGCAAGGATAACTAGACCGACAGCTGACCAGCCGCGATAGATTCGACCAAACCACGGGCTACCGTACTCGAAGTTATCTACGACATACGCCAGGGTCACACCAGCCAACAGTCCCAAAAGAGCCCAGATAAGCATGATGTCACCAACATGGTTACCGACCACAGTACCCCTACTTGAAGCGACCCATAGTGAGATAAGCACCCAAAGCCAAGCAACGATGTGCGCACGGTTCAGCCAGCGGCGGGGCGCTTCCTCACCCGTCGTAATACTGACACAAAACCAAATCACAGCCACAACAGCAACGAGAAGCAGAGAGCCAACAACCAAGAGCGATAGTGAGCTGAACGGTTCAATCATAATAGAAACCTTCCATAATAGAGATGAAGAACCTGCATGTAAGCACGCACTGGGCGCTCACATGCAGGCACAGAGGCAATAGTGGCACTTAGAACAGTAGAGCCGACAATTTACCTGTAGTCAAACCAAGTAGTACCAGGTCGATAATCAACCACGGGTAAGCTTTGCGCGAGGCGGTAATATCATAACCACGGCACACCCTATAGTTATTCACAGTGGAACATGCAAGAATGACCCACAACACAAGCAATAGGAAGACGGTTATAAACATGCCTTATGCTTCCTCTTGCTCTTCGTCATAGGGGTTAGGTTCGAGAGTAAACTCATTCGGCCCGGTGTAGGCGTATGAGCGTCCGTCGTCCTTGTATCGTTCGTTTACCTCAGCTACGACCTTCTTACTCCAATCCATCAGGTAATCTGGGTACTGAACCCTTGCCGCCGTATGCATCTCGTGGCGTAGCGTGGTGAGTACAGCGCTCGCGAACTCTAGTAGCGCTTCATCATTGCCGACGCTCTTCTCAAGAGCCGCCTCTAGAGCTTCAGCGCAATCACGAGCCATAAGGGACAGGGAGCCGCACTTACTGCATGTCATCACATGGTCAGAGTACACGCGGGACGGTACATCATTACCCAGTGGTGGGCGAACAGCAACATTAAGGGAACCACCGTCCCAGTCTACCTTCATAAATTCGCGTACCAAAGCGCGACCCTCATCACTGATAGTCATGATAGGTAATTCCTTTCAGTAGGAAGAATAAAAACAAAAGATGAACAAGTGCATATGATGTTGCCACAGTTAAAGAAGCTGATACACGCCATATGCTACACGCCCAGTATAACATCACTCGTATACACTGCGCATTAGCGACATGGAGATGTTCACCTTCACCCCTATGGGGGCATACACACCCGTAGGGGCGCTCGCATGTCACATAAAGAACACAGGGGGGGTAAGATACAGGGGGTATGAGTAAAGCCGCCGGGTAACCCTCTGTATAGAGAGCCACCCGGCGGCTAAAAACTAGGGCGTGTCGGTTAGACGGTAGCAAACACTACAGAATCCTCGAAGACCGGCTGACCGTCCACAAACTCAACAAGAGCCTGCCCCTGAAGTACACGGTTCTTCATATTGGCGATAAGTTCACCATGCAGGCGGCGCATCAACGACTCATCATTAGCGACACCACCAGATACCTCGGCGGTCATCTTCACACGACCGATAACCCAACCGTCATCGCCGGGATTCTTTGCCGGGTCAGTTGCTAGAACGTCATAGGTGATGTGTGCATCTTTATCTGCACTCCAAGAGAAAAACTCTAGTGCCATGTCCGCCGATTCCCAGGCGGAAACATTGCCCATGTGTCGAGTGCCTACCGGGGCGAACTTCAGGTGAGCAATGGTGTACGGTTCCATAACCTCGATAACGTTAGACATAGTAGACAGCTCCAATCATAGATAGTGCAAATAGGCTCTAGCGGGAAACCCCCACCGGAATACTTCAATTATAACACACCCTCTAGTGGTATTGTCAAACACAAAACCCACCCCAGATGAAACGCGTCACCTGGAGCGGGATAAACGAAAACTCGGCGCAGGAAGAATCATCAGAAGTAATCGTTAGCGGCAACTACGAATATTACTTTTTGACTCTCACGGCACCGAGCTTCGGCAAAGTTCACAGGGTAGATAAAACCAGCTCTAACCTGTCCCATTAGTATATCATGCCCATATAACAGATGCAACCCCATACAGTATGGCACTAGCCTGGCATGACAATCGCCTTAACCGTGGCAAGAACAGCCACAGCAAAGAACAAGGAACAAAAAATAATACAGCCGTAACGTAGCTCAGTGGTAAGGTCACCCCAATAGGCTACAAGGAACCACACCCAGGCAATACAGCATACCCAAAAAAGAATAGCCACACCCACAGGTAATCACACCCTTTCTCGAAAAACTTCAAAAACTAGAACCAAAACAAGGTATAGGAACCCCTATTGGGCACCCTAAAAACAAGAACCTGCACTGTAGTACAAAACGCACTGACTAGGCAAAAGGCTACTTTCTACACGGGGCGAGTATAGACACCTAGACGGTGTGCAAGCAACCCCCAATAGGGGCGCTCGCACACCGTATCACCCAAACAGTCAAGTACCCCAATAACACCAATACAGTAAATGCTACAGGCGCAAGAATCTGATTAGAGACTCAACCAGGCACAGCTACTCAGCGTCACCATTTCGCCCCATCAAGCCACACCACCAACCAACAGGACTCTTCAACAGCACATCAAGCACCCGCCACAGGACTATAAACAACGCAACAGCCCCGGTTACCACAAAGCATGACACCACCGAAACAATAGGCGCAACCCAAAGCATTGCCCACAACTCAGACACGAAACTCTGGTGAGGAACCATACTGTTATCCCCGAAGGTGTGCATACAAACCGCAATACCGGCGAATACCAGCCCTTCAATAAACATTAGCTTCGCCAAGTTAAAATACTGCCGCTTACCAAAAGACTTCTCTTCCTTATCCATTAGCAATAGTGACTGGATAGCAACAGAAGCCAGGACGGTAAACCCAACCCCAAATATTGCAAAAAACAACAAATAATCAGTAACAACCGGACTCAAAATCATAACAATACACTCCTAAAGGATAAAGACAACATTCATAGTATATTCGCACACACAGGCTAGAGGAACCATGCGTGCCATAACCTAGTGGGTCGAGGGGATGAGGCTTATACCATAAAGGGTGACCCCAATCAGTGCCAAAAATAGCACGACAGCTAACCCGGTCGATTCAACATATGTGGCAATAAGAGCAAGCGCCACCGAAAAAACGAAACTACCCAAATAAATAATCAAGAGAACAAGCAGGGGCGACATACCTTACATTCCTTCCATAAGTAGTATACCTTACATTCCTTCCATAAGTAGTGACCATGAAAGCTACCTAGATTACGTGAAACCCGAAATGAGCTACACAGACAGCAATAGCAATCATTACCAAATCAACCCCTGTAAATATCCATGCGACACCCCTCTCACTCCGCCCAAAGGAAAAAGCGAAATGGCATACGACAGCGGCAAGTACAATAGAAAGAAACAGCCCGCCAACGAACGCGACACAAAATGCCAGTAAAACAAGTAAAGGCGACAAATCCTTAGCCCACTTCTTCTACACAGGCATTAGGGGTACCCAAAGAGCCAGTGAGCACCCACGTCTTAACGACGGGGCAGGGCCTATCAGACGACCCACCTACCGGCTTCATACCGCCGGTGCTGGAACCCCTAGCGGCAACCCTACCGGTAGCGCCCGCAAACCATTCAGTGAACAGGCGCGAACCACCACGCCAGCAAACCATGCCAGGCTCACGAACCAAAGAACGACTATTCTGTACAGTACCCATAACAGGCAAACACTTTCCTTCCAATAAGAAATAAATAATGGGTGTGAGCACTACTCCAAGTACTCACACCCATTATCACATACAGTGAACCATTCAAGCAACCACCACTAAGGCGAACCCGCCTAAGAGAGCGCTCGCAAGAGACTATCAGCTAACCAAAGCACAGATAGAGGTAACACCTCACCATAAGGTCACCACCCTAACACCTACCCTGCAAGAAGCTAACACCCCTTACATGCCTTACATGTCGAAACCTAGTTCGTCATGGTAGAAGCCTTCCAGCTGTTCACGCAACCACCGGACATACCCGACACTCTTCTCAATATCGAACAGCATGTTAGCCGTCACGTCCATCAGCCTACTACAACACTTACCGTAGTCACCCATCCATTCGCCACGCCAAAGCTCATCACGGGTAGGCAGGCACTTAGGCTTACCGTCACCAGCGGCGAACGTGTCAAGGAAAATATCACGCAACGCCCCAGGAAGAGAAACACCCTCATACTTACTCCACTCACGGTAAGAGTCAATATCCTCAAAAGAGCTGATAGGCAGAAGCTTCACAGTATCCGCAGGCACCCAAAGGTCATCGTCACCAACCGCAATCCGCAGATAAACACAACCCCTGTCAGTATCATAAATAACCCCCTTACGGTCACCCACACCACCAGAGCCACCATAAAGAACAACACCAGTTTTAAGCTTATTATCAATAACCTTAAAATAACCATACTTATACTCACGCTCGAACTGATAGATACCACCAACCACAAGCTTAACATCACACCACTTACGGTACTCACTGTACTCATCAAACTCAGGCACGCTCCAAGACCTGTCTTGAGACTTCAACCAGTCCGCATGGAAATCCTCAAACGCGCGCAGGCACTCCATGCGCTTCTTCTTAATCCAACGGTGAGCCGCAACAAGGTCATCATCAGCCGCCTTCAAATACCCGAGCACAGTATCAACCGGCTCACGGTCAGATAGCGACAAAGCCACACGCCCAGGCATCAACCTACCCAACACCTCAAACCCAGCACCAGGGCTAAACACGGCATCACCCAAACGCTTCAGGCGACGCCCGCGGTCAAACCACACCAACGCCTCAGTATCAGACACATCAACCGCCAACGGAACCATGCCCTCACCAATAGGAATGTTCGAGTGAACCACACCCCTACCATTAACACCAGACAAGGCGAAAGACACATCCTCACGCGAACGCTCCATGACAACAGTCTGCACAACAGACTGAACATGCAGAACACCCACACTAGTGGACACAACATCACCAGGAGAAACAAGCACAGTAGACATAAACAACAAATCCTTTCCAGGAAACGCCCCAACACTAGGGGCAATAACAATATAAGACACCCCCATTATAACACACCCGCAAGCCAGTACACGCAGGCACACAAAGACACGCACCCATAGAAAAGACCCCCTCCAGCGAATCAACACTAGAGAGGGTCTACACATTATGAAAACAACAGGTCACCTATAGCACCCCAACCAACAGGACAGGAACTTACACCTGACTACCCGAGGTTACTTCTTCACCAACCACCGGCGGCTCTACAACCACCAGCTCTACCACACCATCAACAGGCTCAACAACAGCATCAGTAGACTCAACGATACCGTTAGCCGTTAGGCGCTCGCGTTCCTCTTCCGCAGTCTCAGGAGAGAAGTACCTTTCACCCGTCGCCTTACTTGTATAGATAGGACGCGGGCGACCATCATCCTTATCATAAGTACTAGCCCAAGAACAACCCGCCTTATCAACAACAGGAGGCTCAACACCGAAAACCTCAGCAAGCTCACGCACCATCACCGCAACATCACGCTCATCATCAACAAACGTCGTAACCGGGCAACCATCACCACTATAAGGCAACTGGCAACCATGCTCCGGCTCACTGAAACGCTTCACCGAACGCACAGGCTCACCACCAACACGATTAACAACCACCGTAGGGCAACCCCAACGGTTCAACGGCTCATCAATAACACCACCAGGCAAATCAACAACCTCACACTCACTCACCACCACCAACAACACCACCATCACGAACCTGAACACGACCAGACACCACAGCCGAACCAAACACCTGACTAAAACGACACACCTTAACACCACCCGAAACACGAGCACGACCAGCAACCCGAGAATACCCAAACACCATAGTATTAGACACACTACCCGAAGAATGATTCAACACAACACCAACCACCTGAGCAAAATCCGACACCAACGAATCCTGCACCCAAGCACCATCAATTACCTGAGCATAATCAGACACAAGCGACCTACCCGTAACCTTAGAACCCACACCAACAAAAGCACGACCCGTCACCTGAGCATCACCAGTCACCTGACCAGCCGAAAAAGCCCCATCAGCAACCCAACAAGACCCCTCATGACCCAAATAACCCCTATGCACAGCAACAAACCCACCAAGGTCACCCACCTCAACCGGCGGCAAACCAAACGGACGCTCAAACCTACGCAAAGCACGAATACGACGATACTTCACACCATCAACAACAACAGTATACTTCTCACCCGTCAAAACCTCATACTTACCATCAGGCATAGGCTTACCCGCCATACCAGCCTTCACAGCGACACGAGCAGTAGTAACAAATTCTTTCACAGTACCCAAAATAGGCCTCTTCCTTAAATAAACATGTACACACAGGAAACACCCACCCCATATTAGGAGGAAGACACCACCATGTGCGACACAAACCAATAAAAAATTAATAAGCGCACACCATACTAGGTGCACACAAACCCCATAGCTTAAACACCCCCCCCGAAACCTAAAAATCTACCCCTACAGGTTGATTATAGACCCCCAAAATGAAGAAAATGCACCCCAGTGCATAACGCACTGACAAGGGAAAAGGCTACTTTCCACACAGGGCCAGATACCCAAAAACCACCCAAAACCATTACACCAAAAAACAACCCCAAAAACAGGCAAAAACCACCCCCAAAAACCCAAAAAATACCCAAAACAGACCCCAAACAAACCACACCCCACCAACAACACCCCCAAAACACCCACCACAAAAACACAAAACCCCCCGACAAGGCAAAAGACACAAAAACATACACACAGACACAACACCAAAAAACAAAAAAGAACAACAGAACACCAAGGCACCCGGCACCCACCACACTACCACCCCGCCCTACCTTTACCCTACCGCCTCCCTTCCACCCTTTCTACCCCTTACCCCTACCTTACCCTTTACTACCCCACCCCCTGTCTAGCCTTCCCCTACCCTTTGTTCCCTTACTGTGTGTCTGTGTGCTCTCTCTATGTATGTGCGTGTTCTGTCTAGCTGTTCTTTTGTTCTGTGTGTGTTCTTTCTGTCTAGCTTTTGTGTTGTTCTGTCTAGCCTGTTGTTCCCCCTGTGTGTGTTCGTCTGTTATGTATCTGTGTCTATTGGGTCTGTGTTCTGTGTCTGCTCTACTGTGTGTCTATGTGTTATCCCTTTCTCTCTATGTGTTCTCTGTGTATGTGTATTACGTGTGTCTTACTTGTGTGTGTGCCTGTGCCTTATGTGTATGTGTCTATTGTTTCTCTGTGTGTTCCTTGTATATGTCTGTTTCTCTGTATGTATGTGGTGTATGTGTCTACTGTGTTCTATGTGTACTGTATCTGTTACGTGTATGTGTGTTTCTCTGTTGTGTGTTTGTGTTGTTGGTTACCCTGTTGGTGTGGCGTTTATCATGGTGGTGTGATGGGCGCTTGTTTTTGGGTTTGGTGGTTTGTGTTTTTTGGGGGGTGTGGCGTGTGTGGAATTTTTTTATTTTTTTATTCACGGTTTGGTGTGGGTGGTCGTCTTTTGTTAGGTTTTTGTTATCGCACATTTTTTTGCAGGTTTCCCTGGGGGTTGTGCCACGCCCGAAATTTTTTTAAAGATATAACACACTCATGCTATTGTTGTGAGATACCTGTGATGAGCTTATATATGCGTCTATTGGCGTACTTATACCACACCCCGCATTGTTCTGATATTGCACCCGTTTATACTTGTGCCCGCGTCTGCCTTTGCCTGTGTTCGTATCTGCTTGCGTCTATGTCACCCCTGTGTTTCATTCTATGTTGCCCCGGTATTATGCTTGCCCTACACCTTGTCTTGCGTCTGCTTGTGCTTGTAGTATGTCGTGTGTTACATTCCGTATTGGGTGTCGGTGTCTAGTGCTTGGTGGGTGTGCCGTATGGGGTGTGTTACTTGTTGTGGTGTGTTTCACTTGCTGGTTTTATACCCCCTTTTTTTCTTATGTCTGCTTGTTCTTTTGGAAGGATTGTGATTGCTGATGACTACCCGCCTTGTTGATGCTGATACCCCTAATACTAGTATTGGTGGTTCTGTTGTTGAGTCTACTGGTGTTGGGGTTGATGCTACTTTTGTTGATGTTTGGTGCCCTGGTAGTGTTGCCTCTGCCCCTGATGGTGTTCTTTCTGGTGGTGGTGTTCTTTATACCCCTTCTACCCCTGCTGGGTCTGGTGATGGTGTTTCTGGGGGTGTTCTTTCTGCGCCTGGTTTTGTTCAGGTGGGGTGGGGTTCTTCTGGGTGGGGTGTGTCTTCTAGTGGTGGTATTTTGTCTCATGTGGAGGAGGCTTGGGGGTATGGTTACTCGTTTGTACCCCCTGTAGACCCTGTAGAGTCTTCTGTGGGGTCTTTTGTGTCTGGGGTGGGTGATTGTGCCTCTGATGTGTTTGAGTGCCCCTGTGAGCCGTCTGTGGGTTCTGGGTCTGTTTTGGGTGTTGAGGTGCCTGTTTCTAGTGTTTGGGATGGGTTTTTGGTGTCTGTTGGTGGTGTGTCTTCGGGTGGTGGTGTTGTACCTACTAGTGGTGGTGTGCCTTTGTCTTTTGTGGAGGGGGCTTCGGGTGTTTTGGGTCATGTTTCTGGTGGTGGCTTGTCTGTTGTTGCGGGTGTTGGTGTGCCTTTGTGGGAGGGTTTTGTTGCTGATTTTTCGGGTTTGAGTGTTACGTCTGCTGGGTTTGGTGCGTTGCCTTTTGGTGGTGGTTCCACTTCTGGTGGGTCTGCTAGTGGTGATGCTTTGGTGGGTTGTTTTCCTTTGAGTGTTGATGTGTGTCCTGGTGTTGGTTCTAGTGTTGTTGGGTCTGCTGGTGGTTCTGTGGGTGTGTCTTTGGTGGGTGTTCCTGTGGTGTCTGGTGTGTCTGGTTTTGGTGGTTTTTCTGTGTCGTGGGGTTTGTCTTCGGCTTCTTTGGGTGTTTTGTCTGTTGGTGGTGGGGGTTCTGGTTGGCGTAATGTTTTGGGTGTTTCGGGTTTGGGTGCTGGTGGTTTTGTGCCTGGTGTTGTTGGGGTTTCTGGTGGTGTTGGGGTTGGTTCTGAGGTTGTTGTTGATGGTGTGACTCATAGGGGTTTGGTGTTTGGTTCGCGTTTGGCTCCTGGGGGTTTTGTTGATGTGGCGGGTTCTGTTGGGGTTGGTGCGTCTGGGTCTGTTGGTGGTGTTGCATTGGTTGATGTGTCTGATGTTGAGTTTGGTTCTGTTGGTGGTTTGGGTGGTGTTTCGCCTGTTGGTGGTAGGGTTGCTGGTTTGGGTCGTTTCGCCGGTTGGTGGCTTGTCCGTAATTGGGTTGAGTCTGTTGCTGGTGGTGTGGGTCGTGCCGCTTGGGGTGATGTTGTAGGGTCTGTTGGTGTGGGTTCTGTGTCTGGTTCTGCTGGCTTGGGTTTGGGTTTTGTTGCTGGTAGTGAGGGTTATGGTTCGCCGGTTGGTGTTGTGAATGGTGGTGGTGGTTCTGCTGGTTTGTTTAGTGGGTCTGCTGGTGTTGAGATTGGTTCTGTTGGTGGTGTTGTTGATGTTCCGGCTGGTTCACCTATTGCGGGTTTGGGTGTTGATTTGGTGGATGTTGCCGGTGTTGTGTCTGACCTGTTGTAGGGTTTAGTGTCCGGTTTGGTGTGGTGTTTTATTTGGTGTTTTGGGTGTTAGTAAACCCCCGGTTTCCTGCGTGTGCGGGTTGCCGGGGGTTCTTTTATTGGCGTTTGTCTAGTAGTAGCAAGCGCTGGTGTTTAGGTCTGCTAGGAGCATGTCAATTTCTTCATTGAGCTTTTCGGGGTGCTTGTCGAGGTGTTCCGCAAGGTTGCGTCCGCCGTATAGATAACTTTCGCCTGTTAGTCGGAAGGCTACTTCCCAGGGGGTGCGGAATGGTTGGGTTGGGTCTAGTGGGTTTGGGAAGTCGAGGGCTGTTTTGATGATTTTTTGGAGGTCTGGGCGGTTGGTTCCGTTCTTGAATTGGACGGCGGGGTATCCGTTGCGTCCTTTAGTGTCGGTGAGTTTGAGGATGAGGTGGTCTTCGACTAGTTGGTCTAGTTCTTCTTGTGTGATGTTGAGGTATTGGCGGACGGCGGCGGAGGTGTGTAGGTCGCCAATAATGTCGATGATGCTTTTGGGGGTGTATTCGTATTGGTCTTCGAGTGCATATTTAGTGGCGACTGAGCAGAGTTTGAAGGCTAGGTTGAGGTAGTTTTCTTCGGTGATTTTCAGCCCCTGGTGCTTCACGGCGAAGTCGAGATAGTCATTGATTTGTGCTTTTACGGCGGCGGTGGGGTCAAGCTTGGCGGGGGTTTCGTTTGCCATTATAGGGTTCCTTTTCGGGCGGGCTGGCGTGTCGGTGTGACACTTGTAGGTGTAGGTTACCACACCGGCTGGGTGTGTGCAACTTTCTCGTTTTGGTGTGATTGGGTACTGTAAACCCCTGATGCCTATGTTATTCAGGTTACCGGGGTTCCTTCTTTGTATATGTGGCGTAATGTTTATTACGCCTGTTTATTAGCTGTTTTCGAGTGTCACGGAGACACTTTCGTATGGTGTGTTGGGGTGGTTTTCGTACTCGTATCCTGGGGGTTCTGACATTGCGATGTTGTTTACCCAAGCCCTCCAGTCGTATTCCTCTTCGTTGGTTTGCCAGTCTGGTTCCCCTGGGTATTGTTCTGGTTCGTTGCCTATGGTATCGGTGGGCTCGTAGCTACAGTTGATGTGGTAGAAGCTCATGGTGGGTGTTCCTTTTCTGGGTGTGGGATACGTGGTTTCTGTATTGAAAAGGTAGTATGAAGCCCCGGTAACCTGTGTTTTGTTTGGGTTTCCGGGGCTTATTGTATTTTGGTTACTTTCCCTGTTTGGGGTCGATGAGGATTTCGATTCGGTTTCCCCCGTCTACCCAGATAGTGGTTCCTATGGGGTAGGTTTTACCGTCTAGGTTGAGCCATTCCTTCATGGTTAGCCCGCCCCAGTCGTCGCCTTCAATATAGGTAGTCATTGAAACACCAATATTATTTTTACCTTCGGGGTCGCGGGTGAAAGCGGTGTCAATTCCGATTTCGTAGGGGTCGTCTTCGTCGCCGGTGTTTACCCATACGCTGAGGTGGGCGTACATATTGTAGGGGGTGCCGGTTGCTTTCTGGTGCTTGCCAGCGTAGAACGCCATGAGGTGCGCGAGGTGCATAGCTGTTTCTCGGTAGGGTTCAACTTTAACGATTTTTCGTTGGGGGGGCGCTTAGGCTGAAGGCACCCTGTACTGGCACCCAGCCTGCTTCGCGAAGCTCGGTGTCTCGCTTGATGATGTTGTTGAGGCTGGCATTTTCGGTTTCGTTGCCGCTACCGCTCCAGAACATGTAGCCGGTGAGGGTTTCTTCGTAGGTGATGGGTTTCTGTGCCATTTTGTCTTTCTTGGTTGCGTGGTTTAGGGTGCCGGTGTGGTACCTGTAGGTATAGGTTACCACACCGGCTAGGGGTATGCAAACTATTCGATGTAGGGGATGATGGTGTAGTCTTCGGGGTCGGGTTCGTACCATTCGGATTGTTCGAGTTTTTTGATGACGTTGTTCAGCATTGTGGTGAGTTGTTTTTGTTGTTTGGGTGTTAGGTTTTTGCTGTTTGGGGTTTTGGGTTCGGTGGTGTTGGTGAGGTGTTTTAGCTCTTCTGCATAGTCGATGGTGTAGTCGATGATGAGGTCGTATGAGACTCCCCATGCGTAGCCGTCGCTGTAGTCGGTGCTGATTTGTTCCCAGTATGTGTCGGTGAGGTAGTCGGTGGTTAGGGTGGTTTCCCAGTCTTTGCCTTTGACGGCTTTTTGTTTTAGGGCGTTCCAGTGGGGGTGGTTGATGATAGTTTTTAGGGCTTTTGCCGCGTCGTGGGGTACACATTCTGTGTTGTTGTTTAGGTAGAATGTGTGAGTGGGGGTTAGGTTGGTGGTGTTTGCGTTGATTTCTTTTTGTAGTTGGGGTGTTAGGTGTACTCGTTTTTGGGTGGGGTTGGTTTGTGATTGTACTAGGGTTACGTCTGGGTTGATGGCTTCTATGGTTTGCCAGATGTTGATGTCTTCGTCGTTGTTTTTGGTGATGATGGTGTATTCGGGTTTGTTGGTGGTGGGTTTTATGGTGTTGTTGTTGTGGGGGTTGAGGTCGATGATTTTGGGGGTTCGGGTGTTGTGTACGGGTGTTGTGGTGGTTAGGGTTCCGTTGTGTAGGGTTGCGGTGATGGTTTGGGGTGCTGTTTCGCTGTTGGTGGCGTGTTTGCGGTCTGCGGTGATGGTGTCACCGTTGGTGTGGGTTACTTTGTATAGGGATTTTTCGTTGTTGTTTTGTAGGATGAACGCTTCGCCGGTGGTTAGGGTGTGGGGCGCTAGGGGGATTCGCATAGTGTTTCCTTCTTGTTATTAGTGGCGGTTTAGTGGTGGGTACTGTTTAGGGCACCCCCTAACTGGTTAGGTCAGAGGGTGCCCTTTGTTGGCTTACAGGGGGGGGGCTACTTGCCCTGTTTGGGGTCAATAAGAATTGTGATTTCCTTGCCCCAGTCAGTCCAGATAGGGGTTCCGATGGGGAAGGTTTTACCATCCAGCTTTAGCCATTCTTCGGCGGTGAGTCCGTCGTGGGTATCTTCCCAATCGAAGCTCAGGTAGGTGAACATTGTTACACCAATTCCGTTTTTACCTTCGGGGTCACTGATGAAGGTGGTGTCGATACCGATTTCACCGATACCGTCTTCATCTTCGGAGTTTACCCATACGTCGAGGTGGGCGTACATCTTGTAGGGGGTGCCGGTTTCCTTTTGGCGCTTACTTGCAAGGAACTTAATGAGGTGGGCGAGGTGCTTACCAGTTTCAGCATCCCGTTTAGCCTTGACGATTTCTCGCTGGGGGTCATCTAGGTAGAAGGTGCCAGGGATTGATACCCAGCCTTCCTCACGTAGCTCATCCTCACGCTTAGCGATGTTCTTGTCGGTCAGGTCTGCCTCGTCAGGGTTGCCGTGTGAACTGTAGAAGACGTAATGATTGCTGATGTCCTCGTAGGACAGGTGGTTCTTTGCCATGTTTTACTCCTTGATAGTGGGTTCCTGAAGCCCCGTTCTTGGAGCCTCTACACATAGAGTAACATATAAGGTACCCCGCGTGCAACAGTGAGGGGTGCCCCTAGTGGTGACTTAGGGTGTTACACTACATATGTGGCGGATTAGAAGATAGTTATGGCGATGGTTTCGATGTCTTTGAGGTGTGAGGGGTGTAGGTGTAGTTCGTCGTTGCTTGTAATGTAAGGTAGCTCGTTTTCGTTTTGGTCGAGGATGATTTTTAGGTCGCCGTCTTTAAACCATTCTGTATTGAGCTTGTGGTTGGGCTGTAGGTATTGCACGCGGGTCATCATCGTTGTCGTGTATCGCTTTGAGTACCTGGAGGGGCTGGATATAATGGTGCGGCTTTCAAACTGGATTTTAACCACGGGGTACTTATTCATGTTCTGAATATCTTTCTGTCTTAGGGGTGGGTTAGATTAGGCTTACGTTGCTGGTCTGGATATTTTTCCAATGGTCTTCGCTTAGTTGGATTTCATCAGTTCCACTATTCCCTGCCTTGACAAGGTATGGGGTGCTGGTATCTTTGAAGACAATTTTTACATTAGGCAGGTCGTATTCTGGGCTCATCCCCGAGTATCCATAAGTTTTGTAACAGGGGTTATTCTTAGTGTCTACGAAGTGTACGACTAGCATACGTGCCAACTGCGGGCCTCCGCCCGATGGCCTACGCACACGGGTTTCTAGTGTTAGTGCCAGGATGGGGTACTGTTCCTGTTGGTTAAACATTGCTACTGCTCGCTTCCGGTATTGCTATTCTTTGCTTCTTCGTCCCAGCTGTTGAACTCTTTAATTAGGTCTTCCATGTAGGCTTTAGTATCTTCGTCTAGTGACTTTTCATAGTCTGCGCTGAAGAAGTATGCAACCGGGTCTTCGATGAGCTTGCCGTTGAGGTAGACCTTACCTTCGGGGTGGGTGTTCACTTGTTGGGTTTCCTTATCTGTAAGGGGTTGGGTTATTACTGGTATGATTGTAGCACACCTTTTTATTTGCCGCTATGTTAGTGGTGGGCGTGGCTCTGATTTGCAGGGTTGCGCCTGTTTTATACCTTGTTTTCATTGATTGTTTTTGGAGGTTTCTTTGGCTGGCTCTGCTTTTTCTAAGCCTGTTATTGGTGCTGTTGCTGGTGTTGGTGCTGGCTTGTTGCCGGGGGCGTTCCCTTCGGGTGTTGGTTTGTCTCATGTGTCGGAGGGGTTTGTTTGGCCTCATGGTGGCACTTCGGTTCTTGAGCGTGGTGTTGGTGTGAGGGATTTTTCGGATGTTCCTAAGCCGTTTAGGTCGTTTGAGTCTGAGTGTTCGGGTTATGTGTGGGATGCCTCTGTGTCGGGGTGGTCTGGTTCTGTGTTTACTCATGGTGGTTTTTCGTTTGGTGTTACGCCGCGTGCTCGTTGGTCTTTTGGTGGTTCGGTTGATTTGAACGCTGTTGCTGATGGGTTTAGGGTTCCTGTGGCTGGTGTTGGTGCCCGCGCTTTGGGTGAGTCTGCGGGGGTTGAGGATTTGGTTTTGGGTGGTCTTGTTGCGCCGCCTGGTTCTGGTTCTGGTTCTTTGGGGTTCCCTGTTGGTGTTGGTGTTTCTGATTTGTCTTCTTTTAGGTTTGATTATGATGGGAGGGGCGGCGTTATGTCGTCTGTTGAAGTTTCTAATGTTTTGGCTGTTGAGCAGTCTTCGTATTGGTTGAGTCGTGTTGGTGGTGTGGATGTTGTGTCGCCGCCGCTGGTTGGTGAGTCGCCTGATGTTGTGGCGGCTAGGGTGAAGCGTTTGCGTTCTAAGGAGCGTGGTAATGGTGGTGTTCGTCCTCGCCTTATGGGTGTTCGCCGTGAGGTTGAGATTATGAGCTTTATCGGTATTTTTGGTTGGGTTGATGTTAGGGCTACTATGCTTTTGCTTGGTGTGTCTACTCGTGCTACTGCGTTGAAGTATTTGAAGGGTTTGCAGTCTAGGGGCTGTATTGAGGCTGTTGATGTTGCGGGTGCTGGTGGTCACCGTGTTTGGGTGGGTACTCGTGTTGGGCTTGATGAGTTTGGTGTTGGTGGTGGCGCGTTTAAGCGTTCGTCTTTGGGTAATATGGAGTTTCCGCATAGGGTTCTTGTTACGTATGTTGGTGCTTTGTTGTGGTGTGGGTCTACTGACGTGTTGAATCTTGGTGTTGGTGTTTGGGGTGGTCGCTCTTCGGGTGGTTCTGCTCTTCGTGGGTTTAATGTTGTTTCTGACCGTCAGATTAATGGTTCTTTGCAGGGTCTTTTGAGGGGTAATAATGCGCTTGAGATGCGTGATTATTTGATTGCTGAGCGTGCTAGGATTTTGCGTGAGTGGCGTGCTGGTGGCGGTAGTGGTGTTGGCCCTGAGTGTTTTGGTGGTAATGAGTGGATGTGGGCTGTTTTGTCGGCGGCTTCTACAGCGACTTTCCATGTGCCTGATATTGTGGCTATTTTGCCGCGTGGTGAGAATGGTGAGGCTCGTAGTATTGCGGTTGAGGTTGAGCGTGGTTCTTCTAAGTCTAGGGGTAAGCTGGTTGAGATTTTGGAGCAGTACCGTGATGACCGTTCGGTGTTTAGCAAGGTGGTTTGGCTGTGCACGTCGGATACGATGGTTCGCCGTGTGAATAAGTGGGCTACTGAGGAGGGGGTTTCTGACCGTATTGTTGCTTACAGGTTGGAGCGTCCTGAAGGTGGCGTGTTTGATAATACGGAGTCTGTCTTTAGCTTCTAGTGGCTGGGCATAATATAAGGGGAACCTTTAGCTTGTATTGGCTGAAGGTTCCCCTTGTATTGTTTACGTGTTTGGGTTACATGGCTGGTGCTCGATTTCCAGCTTGTAGGTGTTCTGTTTGGGCATATTTTGCTTTTACTTCCGTATGGTGTCCACCTTTCCTTGTAGATTCTAATATGTGCTTTAAGTCCATATATAGCTCTCTAAGGGTGTGATTTTATGCACTCGTGTAAAAAATAGTGGTGGACATGCTTATCGTGCCTATATGCAGGCATTTTAAGGTGCTGAGGGCATACTGTGGGGTGATATTCCCTTGTCGCTATCTCGTAGGTATGTAAGCCAGTAGGGTTATTATGACAAAAACCCCTCAAGATTAACCTCTTGAGGGGTTTTGGGTTACTCTACCAGATGTCGTCGCTCTTCTTATTCGGGTTGTAATCGAACTTAATTCCGTTAGATTCTTCAAGCTGGATGAGTTGCCAGAACCTATTCGGGTCTGGGCTGTGCTTCAAAGCTGATTCAACGTAGCATGGCCCACCTTCACGGCAAAGTTCCACTAGGCGGCTACTCATATCTTCACCGGTTGCCTGTAGGGACTGACGGATATAGCGGATGTCGCCGCCTTGGATTGCCTGGATGAGTGCTTGGTCTGACTGCTTGATGACAAGAACCTCGTGGACGGCTATCTTTTCGCCGTCGATTCGGTCTACTAGCGCCTGGGTGACGAACACTCGACCGGATGCCGCAATGGAGCGGAGCACGTCTTCACGTGTGTTCGCGCCGGTATCGGCGGCACCCATGAGTCGCTGAATGATACCTGCGGTATCTTCCGCGTGTACCGTAGTCAATGTCAGGTGACCAGTAGTAGCGGCAGTTAGAGCGGCACGCATTTCAACCGCATCCCTAACCTCACCAATGAGAATAATGTTAGGTTGCTGACGCATAGCTGATGAGATAGCGTTATTGAACGAGTATGTGTCGCGTCCTACTTCACGCTGGATAAAGAGCGAACCGTTAGCTTTCCTATTGTTATTGTCGAATAGGTACTCGATAGGGCATTCAATGGTGATGATTGTCGGCCCGGTTGGGTTACCGTTAGCGTCTGGTCGGTGCACTTCCCTTGAAGCGTATAGTAGCAGTGATGCGATACTGGTTGTCTTACCGGAACCTGTGGGGCCTGAGAAGACGATAAGGCCGTTAGCTTGGTGCATTGCTTTAAGTACTATGTCGGGTAGTCCGTAGTACTTTGGGTGATGCAGGTTTCCGGCTAGGATACGGAATGATAGTACGGCGTTGTCGAAGCCGGGGCTTGCCGCACTGATGTTGAGACGTGTCCTTCGCCCGGCGTGCTCATATAGGGGTAGCGTATATGATGAGTCCAGCTCTTTTTGTGAGGTGAAGATGTCACGTTCAGCACTTGGAATGATGACTTTCATCATTCGGTTAATTTCGCTTCGGTTCGGGATTTTAAACCCGTCGTAGATGTTGTTTCCACCCTTGATTTTGAAGCGGATAGGCGTGTCTGGGGTTACGTAAACGTCGGTTGCTCCCCTGTTGATTGCCTCTGTCAGGATTGCACAGATAGGGAAGCCGGGCGGCTCGTCGCGGTCGTTAGGTACTGAGTATCGTAGGGGGTTGTCTTCGCTGAGGCTTGTCTTGACAACACGTGCTTGTGTCGCGTCTACTTGGGGTGCCTCGGCTGGTTCTTCTTGTTCTTTTGTTTTTTGTGCGGCGGCAGCGGTGATTGCTGATTCGATGATTTCGTTCAGCTCTTCAGCAGTGAGGGTGGTTCCGTCTGCCGCTGGGGTGGGTGCTTTTTCTTCGGGTGTTACTTCCGCGTGGGCGGCAACTTCTTCGTTAATGCGGTTTAGTCGCTTGCGTGTTTCGGCTACAGTGTTGGGTCGCTTTGTTGTTTTACGCAGGTGGTTGAGTGAAAGCCCAGCGGTAGTGGTCATTGCGTCTTGGTTCCTTTACTGGTTTAGGCGGGTATTTTAGACTGTGTACCTTATAGCTTGGTGCTTGCGTTTCACCTTTGTGTTGTGGGGTGCGTGCTTTGTACTGTGTATGCTACTATGAACTTGTTATTTTTTATTGTTATGCAGAAAGGTTCCACCTTGGGAATTTTCCACCGTAAGGTTAAGAAGGTAGACCCCACAATAGTTGTTGAGCCTATGCTGGTTTTGGAGCAGAGGCTCACGCTCGCTGACGCTTTGCTGACCTACTATGACACGGGGTGCCCTGAAAGTCTGAGGAATACCCTCATTAAGGCTAGGGGTGCCCAGAAACGTGAGGGTGCTGAGCTGATGTTCCCTAATGACCTGTATAAGATTAGGGCTGAGATGCTGACTGTTGCTAAGACGTATTACTTTGGCTCTACTATGCGGCCTGGTATGAGGCTGGATAAGATTATTAATTTTGAAAGGGTTTTTGAGCGCATGAGTGCTGTAGGTATGGAAAACGAAGAAGAGATTGCGAAGGGCCTTAAACTAATTGCCGAGACACGTGAAGCTTTGGGTGAATCGGCACCCAATATCATCGACTACATGGATGACATTGCCATGCTAGAAGCTAAGGTGAAGCGTCTTGAGTCTGAGATTGAGGATGGGCTGAAGTCAGCAGGTAGCCGCTGGAATAAGGCTGACCCTGAAGAGATTACTGCCCGTAATGAGGAACTAGCCCTTGAGCTTATTGATACTGAGGAATCATTGAAGGCAAGCCGTAAGTTCCTCAAGGATACAGAGGCGGCGTTCAAGAGTAATCTTAGTATCTTGAAGGAAGCTGAACGCGGGTTGCGTCGCTTGGGTGATTTGCGTACTTCTCAGAAACAGCAGGAGCTTGTGAACAGCTTGAAGGATAAACTGAGCAATGTCACTACTGGCTCGGCGTTCGATAAGCTTGCAGAGGAAGCTGAGGCTCGCTTGCAGGGTATGCGTGAGGTTCAAGAGAACAGTAACGACCGTGAGTTTACCCGCTTGACTGCGCAGGAACGTCTAGATGCCCTACGTAAAGAGAAGGGGCTGTAATTCTTTTGAGTACAGCAAGTACAGGACAAGAACTAATTGAGCGTGTAGCCAACTCGCCATACAGGGGTGCCGCTCAAGCGTTGGGTTACGACCATAAACAGCGGGACTGGGTTCAAGTCATTCAGGACGCTAAGGAAGCTGAAGAGTCACGGATAGCCCGCCAAAAGCTAGGTAAATCAGCACTCAAGGTACTAGGTGTTCTGGTTATTATTGGTGCGATTATCGGTCTTATCGTTGCGGCTATCTACGGTCTTTCTCAAGTTCCGTGGGGTGACTTGCTACCTAAATCGCCACCGGCAAATACAACTAGTTCAAGCAGTAGTAAAAGCTTCCTCTCCGGTGCGCTAGGGCAACTACTTGGGCTAGTTATGCTCTTGGCGATTTTTGTTGGCATGTTCAATGCCGTAAAAACCCAAAACCCAAGGATGTTTCTTGTGCTCACAGTTCTTCTAGTATTGATTGTTAGCGTATTCCTCCTACTGCATAACCTGCCCTCAATGCCCACGGATAGCTCAAATAACTTACTCCCAGCCGGGTCGGGGATAGAGTAAAGTTCAAGATAGGAGACTCCAACTCTTATGGTTAAGGTCTACACGAAAGAGCATAATGCGGCGAAGCGTATAAAAGACTCGCCGTATGCTGGCTCTGCCCGTATCTTGGGTTACGATAAGTTGCAGTGTGATTGGGTTGAAGGTATCCAGAAAGCGCAGGATGCCGAGAAGTCACGGCGAAAACGTCGAGAGTTGGGTAAAACTATTGCCGTTATTATTGGCATCTGTTTCACTCTTGGGTTGCTTGGTGGCGCATTTTATGGTGTTACACAGCATGTACTACCTAAGCACACAGCGTCAGCACCCGCAAATCAAGTAACCTCTTCGCCTAGCCCCACGCCTTCTACTCCTAGTTCTTCCCCTTCTGATAAATGCACTACTGTCATTGGGTCTTACAGTGTCAGTACGGGCATATGTAAAAACAGTGAGGTGAATGACTCGCACAGCCTGCAAGTAGATTTAAAGTTCATCGTTGGCGTAGTTATTATGCTGTGCATCATAGGTGCCCTCATTGCTGATAGGGATATACTTCTCATGTAGTATGTTTCTTTATCCGTCAGGGGGTGCTTTAGGTGAATATTGGCTATCAGATGCTAGGTAAGGTTAAGTATTGGTCTTGCGCTGTTGGCACTTTGATTCTGTTCATCTTTGCGCCTGGAATTTTGTTACTAGGGTTCCTGGTAGGGCAATTGGGCGATGTTAAGTTCTGGAATGGTAGCGGAACCATTTTCGTTTTACTACTTGTGACATCAACTATTTGCCTGTTTATCAGCTGGCTAATACCTGAACCACCACCGGTGATAGAAAATACAGTCCCTAGTAATGCTTGGGACGATGAGGTTACAGTTCCCCTAGTATAATGAGCATATTAAGGCGGGAAGTGACTTGTTTTTACAGGTCGCTTCCCGCCTTAATTTTTTTGGTGCTGATTTTAGAGGTAGTCAGCTTCAAACGCTTCGGCTGTTTCCGCGTCGAATAGTGGGTAGTCCGTACCCCTAATAATGTCGTATAGTAGCACTTCCATGCCTTCGCGGTATCCGTCGTTTTCTAGTAGGTAGTCGAATCCTCCGGGTAGGCGCGGGTTGGTTGCGTCTAGTACTTTCCTGTGTAGGTATGGCACACCTGTGAGCACTTCGATTCCGGCGGCGCAGTAGTCTTGCACTCCGGGGAGTGATACTGCTGAGCCTGCTTTAACGGTATCTTCGTCTTCTACACCGTTTACGAATACGCTGATACGACGCGGTTCCATTCCTCCGCCGTGTCGTCCTGAGCCTAGACCGTACACAAACTGTCGCTTCATGGTGATTAGCGGCTTGAAGTGCGGCTGTGTCACATAGTATAGCTTGTGGGTTAGTGGGTAGGCGCACTCTTTCATGTAGGGGTCGTTGAGTAGCACTGATGTGTCAATGATGACAATATCGTAGTGTTCGCGGATTGCCTGGATGATGGTGCGGTAGAAGGGTGGGCGTAGGTCGTTGAGGTCGGTTGGGTTCTCGGGTGCTAGTAGTGTGTCTACTCCTACACGGGTGTTGTGGTTGATATTGTCGTTGATGATACGCCAGTCTTCTTCGGGGTCTTCGCCTAGCACTCGGTATTCTGAGCGGAAGTCGTCAAAGATACCCACTACGGTTTTAGCCTGGTTGCCCGTGTCGTATCCTACTTGTCCGTCTTGCAGGTCGAGGTCAATGACGATGATTTTTAGTGGGGTTTTGGCGCGTCCTTCTTCTACGGCTTTTTGACTGTATTTTGCTAGGGCGTTTGCTAGTCCTAGTGATGTTGTGGTTTTACCGGTTCCACCTTTTTTGGAAGTGATGGTGACACAGCGCCCAATGTAGGGTGACCCGTTGATGTGTTGCTCATCTGGGCTTACTTCACCTTGGATGGATGCTAGTTCTGTGTCGGTTCGGTAGACTAGTAGCCCTTGGAAGGCTAGGAAAGCGTCGTTTTTTTCGGGTGCCCGGTCGATGTATTCTAGGATTGCTTTGTAGAAGTTGTTGGCGATGACGTGACCGGGGTAGAAGTCCCATTCCGCTTCGGGGTTTTCTTTATCGTATGTTGTCCATTCGATTGGGTATGGGTACACGCCGAGGTCTACTTGTGCGTTGATGAGGTAGTCGGACAGTTCGTTCATTGCGTCTTGGTACATGCTGAACTGTTCGGCGTTCACGGAGGCTTGCACTACGAAGAGTGGTGTGGTTTCCATGATGTCGCGTAGGTACCCGTAGATTGTGTCTCGCCCGGCTTTGACGGTTACTTCGTCAATTAGTTCTACTAGGTAGTCTGAGTGGACGATGAAGCAGTCGATGGTGTTCGGGATTTCGGGAGGGTCTGCGGTGAAGGCTTCTACGAACTCTTCTAGGGTTGCGAAGATTCCGAGGAATTTTGAGCGGCGGGGCGCGCCTTCTTCTTCTTCGTCAATGACGGGATAGATTGTTTCTGCAACCCAGGGTTCTAGTGGCCCTTTTTTGGGTTCGATGGGCGGCATGAGGATTTCTATCATGTCGCGATACCATGCCGCGTCTACCACTTCGTCTCGTGCTTCGGAGTTTAGTGGGCTATTCGGGTTTTCGAGGGCATCATATTGGGTTTTTCCACTGATGTAGACGATATTGGGTGGTAGCATGGTGTTTTGGGGTACCTTTCAACTGTTGTTATGTGTTGTCGGCTAGAGGGTTGGTGTTGAATATTTCAGGTAGTTCTTCTAGCCAGATGTCGATTCGGACTTGTCCTCGGCGGCCTCGGATGTCTCGCATGAGGCACCACCCTTGGGGTAGTGTTGTTATTGCTTCGATGACCTGGGCGGCGGCATCACCTTTAACTTGCATTGCGTTTGCGGCTACTATTGCGTCGTCTTCGGAGTTATTGAAGGCGAAGTGCGTGCTTGCAAAGGCCTTGTTTAGGCGTGTGCGTTCGTTGAAGATGTCGGTGTAGTTCTGTGTTCCTAGTAGTAGTGCTAGGTTTTTGGAACGTCCGAGGCGTGCTGTTGTGTCGATGAGGGCGGCACCGGTGGGGTTGGTGATGATTGACCAGGCTTCATCTACGACTAGCACTTTTCGGATTGATTCGTCTAGTCGGAACATGCTTTGACGGATTAGCAGGGTTAGCATGGTCATGATTGCTTGACCTACGGCTTTACTGGGGTCTTTGAGCTCATCAATTGTCTTTGGCAGTTCGTGTAGGTCGGATAGGTCGATGACGGTGATGCCGGGCTGGAATTTAATGTATTTAGGTTCGCCCTTGTCAGGTTCGGCGCTTAGGATTTCTCCAGCACCGGCTGTGAGAGCGTTTCGGGCGGCTTTAGCAAACCCGAACAGTTTACTCCTACCTACCGGGTCGTCAATGAGTGAAGCGGTGCGTTGCAGTTCGTCTAGGAACGCTATCATGCATTTTTCGTCATTATGGAAGTTCAGGATGTCTCGTACCGTGTTGCTGATTTGCCCTACGATGATGTCGTCGTTCACCGAGTTTGGTAGGAGTGCTTGCAGTACTGCTAGTACAGCTGTTACGGTGTCCGATTCGATTTGCTTTTTGTCCTCACCGTGGCTAAATACGATGAATGGGTCAAGGATACCTATGTTTTCAGGGTCGGTGGGGTCGATTTTGGCGCGGCGGACGGGTACGCCTGTGATGTCTTCCGCACCGGCGAGTTTCAGTAGGTCACCTTTCCAGTCGATACCTACGATGGTTGCGCCTTGGATTGCGGCTAGGGTGGTTAGCCACAACATGCAGTAGGTTTTACCGCTACCGGTGTTTCCGGTTACTAGGGTGATGGGTGCTTTGTTGCTTTTGTTTGCTGAGTGTAGGCTGAATAGGGTTTTTGAGGCTGGTACACTGTTTGCGTATCCGATTACTACGGGCTGGTCTGGTTTGTACGTGGACATGCGGTGTTCCTTTTACTGTGTCTTCTTGGGTGCTGGGGGTAGTTGGATTTCTGCGTCGATACGGTAGATTTGGTTGATATTCGGGTCTTGCTCGTACCCGTCTAGGTACATGCGGGCTTCTTGCTTCCATTTGAAGTATCCGACGAGGTATACGTATAGGGTTTCACCACCGAAGATTTCTTTTGGTGTGTTGAGGAACCATGTCAGGGCGGCACCTATGAGAGCGCCGGGTATTGCACCTACGATGAGTGAGGTGGGTAGGTCTGGCATACCTACGAAGATGTATAGGATACCGGCAAAGATGAGGGTTAGACCACCAAAGCAGGCACCCCACATGCCTAGAGTACTGAAGGCTACCGAACCACCAATTTGCTTGAGGGAAACGTCTTTACCTACAGCCCATAGGCGCTGTTCACGCCTGAATACTTGGGTAACGTTAAGAACGGTGGGGTCTTTACTCATGTCTGCCTTTGCCTTCTAGGTTTGCGGGGTTACTGTTTTTAGCTTCTTATTACATAGCCTGGGGGGTGGTTCTACCAATCAAGGTTTGCTGGTTCTTGCGGTTCTTCTCCGTCTTGTGGTGGGCAAAATTCTATGAGGGGCTTTTCTTCTATTTCGCTGGGTGCTAGTGCCGCCGCCGCTTCGGGTTTTGGGGTTGTCTTTTTGCGTAGTTCGGTGGCTACTAGTTTTTTGTACATTTTAAGCCCGTTGTTGGGGTCATATTTTTTGTCTTCTTCGGTGAGGGGTATTAGGTCGTGGTCTTCTTCGGGGTTGAAAGACCATTCTTTAGCTTTGTCGTCTAGGTCTGGTCGTTCGATTGGTTTTAGGATGGGGTTGATGTTTTGTGTTATGGGTTGCCCTGGTTCGTATTCTGTGATGGTGATGTGGAACCGCCTGTATTTGATGGGGTCTTCTTTGGGTGATTTGTAGTATCCACCGTAGCTACATGAGTAGTGTACTAGGTGTGTTGCGTCGTCATCTTCCCACCACCTTCCGGTAGCGCCGTCGATGAGTGCTTTGAGGGTTGGGGCATAGTTGTTGGGGTCTAGGTGAGTTCCCCTATTGTGTCCTAGTACCTCGAAGTGTACGGTGTAGTGTTTGAAGGGTTTGAAGTTTGGGTTTTTCTTTAGGTGTTGGGTTGCGTGGTGTGATGCGAGGCCTCGTAGGGCATTAACTCGGTTAGCTTTTACGCGGTGGTTGAGGGCGTTGTTTGCTGTGAAGACGATGCAGGTGGGGATGTCTAGTACTAGTTCTATGGTGCGTGGTGTTTCTGTCATGTGGTTCTACCTTTGGGGTTGGGGGGAGTTAGTTGGCGGCCAAAGCTGGTTTTCTTGAGCTTTGGCCGCCGCCTTGGGTTTTTTAGAATACGTCGCTTGGTACGGATTCTGGTTCTACATATTCGTTGTCGTTGTAGTTATTTTCAATTGATTGCTCTTGGAAGATTTGGGTGTCTTCTCCAGCGTATGCCCCTTCGGGTGGGGTGGGTAGTTCGCTTGCTGTCTTGAAGAACACCTCGGCAATGTCGATGAGCATCTTTGTTGCGGTCTGCTTAATTTCTTCCACCCATGCGTCAATGGTTGCTGTATCGCCTGCCTTGTGGTGGCTTGTGATGATGTCGTAGGTTAGTGGGTGGAATTGTTCTTGTGCTTGGCGCGCTACTGCTTGTACCCTCATGCTACTTCCAGCATTTTTGAGTCCCCTAAGCTGGGGTTCGGTCATGTAAATGTAGGTCATGCGGTTTACGTAGAACTGGTAGTGTAGCTGAATGTCGTTCACTAGGGTAACGAACTTTTCCGTCATGTATGCTACTGTCGCATGGGGGAACAGGCTTACTTCCCGCTCTGCTTCCGGTAGTACCTCGTAGACTTTGCGTTGCAGGTCATTGTAGGTGTAGAGGCATGAGGATACGTGTCCGGCGGCGGTGTTCCAGGTGTGGTTCCTGTTGAATGGTACATATACTGGTGCCTCGTAATCTGCCATTGCGTAGCTGTTACTCATCGGTTTTGGTGTCCGTTCTTCTTAGATTTTATTGTACGATTACTATCGTATCATTAATCGTTGAAGATTGGGTGTTCGTGGAACCAGTGAAGTACATTGACTACAATGTCTTGTCCTATCTCAGTGCCGGTGAAGAAGAAGTATGCACCGGCTAGTAGGCTGAAGAATATGATTGCGTTCTTGAAGTCTTCCATGTTTACTTATCCCATTCCTTACGGTAGCCGGATACTCGTTCGCCGTCAGCTTTACCTTTCTTAACGGCGGCGAGTACTTCTTCTTTGCTGAGGAGTCGTTGTCCTTCAAATTCTGGCTTAGTGGGTGGCACGTAGTCACTTGCTTGTTCCATTTTGAACCATTCTTCGAGTAGGGCTTGGTCGATTGCGTCGCCGTCTTCGAGTAGTTCTGCCTTTTGTCGTTCTTTTTCTACGGCGCGGGCTTTTTCGATTTCTGCCTTGGTCATGACTTTGCGTAGTCCTGGTAGGTAGATTGCGGCGGCGGCTTCAAGTGCTCCGGGGCTTACGAGGTCGGTGCTGATGTTGATGTTTGAGTAGCCTTCGCCGTCTAGTCCTGGCTTGCTGATTGGTAGTGTCAGTGTTTCTTCTTGCGTGTCGTAGAGGACGGGTGAGCCGTATTTGAGGTGGTCGAACATCATCTTGACCGATTTACTGTTCAGGGCTTGCTTCTTTTTGAACTGTGCTACGGCGCGTTTTTGTGCACGGCGCGGCATGTCTTTGAATAGTAGGTATCGCCCTGATTCTAGGTACTCTTCAAGTTCCTCGGGGGCTACAGCATCTTTATAGTAGGCGATGTCGTGCCCTTTTTTGGTTTGGGTCTTCCGCTTGGTTCCTTTAGGGGTTGCTGTCTTGTTCTTGCGGGTTACTTTAGTCTTCATTGATGGTTGCCTCGTATTTCCTGGTGATTAGTGCGTCCAAGAAGCGGTTGTGGCTGATTGTCTTGTTGATGTTGTTGTACTTATTGGAGGCTTCTACTAGCTGGGTGATGAGAGGTGCGATTTCTGTTTCGTACCACCTGTCGTATTCGCGGCGTGCATCAATGCTTACTTCCGTATCGCCGTTCCATAGGGTTTCTTTAATGATTCGGGTAACGTGTTGCGTGAATTGATGTTCAGCGGTGGTGTCACTACCTCCGGTTCCTGTCTGGGTAATCGTTACGACGCTATCCCAGGCGGTGCTCTTGAATGGGATTCCTACCGCACCGTAGGCGGCGTACTTCTTGTGGTTCATCTGGTTTATGATGGTCACAATTTCAGCTGTTGCTTCTTCACGTTTCGCTAGAATATCTGAAAGCATGTTTAGTGCTTTCCATGCGTAGTAGAGGGCACCTACTAGGGCTAGTAGCAGTATGACTAGTACGAAGATTACTGGGGTCATGGTTATTTTCCTTCAGTCTGTCCGGTTTCTGTGTTAGTGCCCAAAGATTCGAGGTAGAAGAATCAGGAGTGATAGGACACTAATTCCTATGCTGAGCCATAGCACACCTGAGTTAAGTGAGGGGCTTTTCGCGTCGTAGGTTGCTACCCTGTAGGTGTACCACAGTTTACCTTTTCGTGGCACGATAGGTGCGAGGAGGGGTACACCGGATTTAGTGAACATGTCACCGATGATGTGGACTACCGCACCTGCGCCCATGCTGTACCCTATCCAGGTGTACTGTCCAGCGGGGATTGAGGCGAATAGGGCACCTGTGATTACTAGGGAAAGAATGAAGGTTACCATTGAGTTGAGGTGCTTACCGCCCTTGAGTGCGCCAATGTTTAGACCTGATAGGGCGATGTGCATGGCGGCTAGGCAGATAATGGCGGCGATGAGTGCGCCTAGATTATGGATGCCAATAAATCCTAGTGGTAGCTTAAAGGCGGTCGCAATAGGGTTACTGGTGGCAAAGTTCACAACGAGTGCTAGTGCTACAGCTCCCATGAGTGAGTGCCAGAATCCACGGTGTAGGTAGTCGTGTGATTTGGCGCGGGATTTAGCGTCTGCTTTGGTGTGGATTGTTTGTACTAGGCGTGAGCTTTCACGGAATAGTGCTGTGATTGGTTCACCAAAGATACCCATTGCTGATTTTGCGGTGGATGAGGTGTTATCGAAGTCGGGGATTAGGGCACCTGCTACGAAAGCTAGTAGTGAGAGTGCGATTATTCCTACGGTTGGTGAGTTGGTAACGAAGTAAGCTGTGAAGGTTGCACCAAATGCTAGTACGGCTAGGAACGCGGCTACACCGGTTGCGGCGTGAGCTGGCCCCATGAGTGCGTCGTCACACTCGCCTTGTGTTCGCATAAGTCGGTGTATCCAGCATTGCTCGTCGTGTGGTGCCATGTTTTATAGTCCTTGTAGAGTTTATAGGGGTGAGATTACATATATAGTGGGTATAGCAATGCCGGGAGCCCCGTGTTTATAGGGTTCCTGGCTTTGCTGTTTGTTTGGTTTATTCGTTTACTTCTTCGGGTTGTTCCACTTTCTCTTTGGAACGTCCGAAGAACCTTTCGCGCCTTGCCGCGCGGCGACGTTCTGCCTGCTCTTTGGCTTTTGCGTTGCGTTTCTCGACGTTTTCTTTGAACTCTTCTAGAGCCGCGTCAATTTCTTGTGTGCGCTGGTCACGTACACCAAATGCTTTAGCGTCCTGTTCGTCTTCTGTTGTGAGTAGGAACGTGCATAGGGCTAGGGTAAAGCCGAGGCTACAGGAGTTGATGACTGACCATAGGTGCGTTCCTTCGGGAATGAAGATGCACATTGTACACAAGAGTGTGGCGGTTGCCGCTACTACTGCTACACGGGCTTTGAAGCTTGCCCAGTTCCGCTCTTTGAGGGGCACCCATTCGCCCTCGGTTTTCTCTGTTAGGGTTTCCCCTATTATGTATGAGATGAGGTAGCACAGGGTTGCGGTCGAGTAGATTAGGGGTATACCTGATACTAGGGCTCGCAGGATGTTTGCCCATAGTGCATGTGAAAGGTAGATGTCGAGTAGTACACCTGTGGTTATGCCGAACAGTAGGGTTCCTACCCATATTGCGATTTGTTTCTTGTTGCGTGTATTCCACGCTATCATGATTCGCCTGATGTGTGTTCGTCCACGGTCGCGTGCGTTTTGAATCACGTACTCTATGGGAATCATGAGTGTGTCTAGGGCTTTCCCCATGTTGCTTACGTTCCTTACAGGTCGGTTGAGTTGTCGAAGAATTTTTCAGCGTCTTGCAGTGCTAGTTTTCCGTGTGTTGGGTTAGCTAGGATGCGGGTTGCTGATTCTATGGCACTTGGGATTAGGTGTCGGTGCTCGTTGAGTCGCAGGAACCTGTTTTTGTTGGTTCCGTGCTGGCTTTGTGTGAGGATGTCACCTTCTCCGCGTGTAACCGTATCTGCTTCTGCAATAGCGAATCCGTCGCTGTGTTCGACTAGTGCGTTCATGCGGGCTTGTGCGCTTTTGCTTTCTGCGGGGGTTACTAGCCAACATTTGGAGGGTAGGTCATTTCGTCCTACTCGTCCGCGTAGCTGGTGTAGGCTGGAAGCTCCGAGTCGTTCAGCACCCATGATTACGATGCGGGTTGCGCCTGGCACGTCTACACCGACCTCGATGATGGTTGAGGCGATGAGTACGTCTAGTTCGCCGTTTCGGAAGCTGTTCATTACTTCTTCTTGTTCGGCTACTTTCATTTTGCCGTGCACTACTCCGATACGTGCGGTGGGTAGAACCGTTTTCAGTTCGTTGTTCAGCTCGGTTACGCTAGGCGCGTCTGAGGTTTCTTCCACCCTGGGTGCAATGATGAAGGCTTGGTGCCCGGCGGCAATCTCACTGTTTAGGTCGCACCACATGGGGTGAACAATGTCGTTGAGAATGTCGCTGTGCTTTGCGGGTACCCATTCTGTTTCTACTGGCTTTCGACCGGCGGGCTTTTCCTTGATTTGGATGAACTCGACTTGACCGTATGCCATTTGAGCTACGGTTCGAGGTGTAGGGGTAGCGGTTGCGGTCAGGAAGTCAGGGATAGTTCCGTCTTTGCGTGCAATGGTTAGTCGTTCCCTTTGCTCTACACCAAACTTTTGCTGTTCGTCAAAGCATACGAAGCCTAGATTATCAAAGTCTGGTGCTGTTAGTACCGTATGAGTGCCAACAACGAGGCGGATGTCACCTTCTTTCAGACCCTTGAACACCTTCTTTTTATCAGCGGCTTTCATGGAGCCAGACAAGTAGACGGCTTCCAGGTCTTCTACGCCTTCCAGAGCCACTGTAGCGGCTTTATGAATCTGCTTAGCAAGAATGTCCGTGGGTGCAACAATAACAGCTTGACGACCCGAATCTACCGCGTTGAGGGCGGCTAGAATCTGGACGATGGTTTTACCTGACCCAACATCAGCCGATAGTAGAGCGTCCATTGGATTATTGTCCGCCATGCGCTCCTGAATGATTTTAAGTGCCGCCTGCTGGTCACCAGTAAGACTGTAGGGTAGGCTGTTGATGACATGCTGAACATACCCATCAGGTGAACCACTATTCTCGATACCTTGCGAGATGTCACTCTTCTTTTGGGCACCTTGAATGATTACTTGGAGACGTACAAGCTCATACCATGCTAGAGACTCAATCGCTGTGCGGATGTCCTCTTCCTTCTGGGGGAAGTGAAGTAGCTGTAGGGCATCTTTGATGGTGTGGATACCTTCGGGTAGGGTGTCCTCTACCCAGTATTCTTCTTGTTCTATCCCCTGGTTACCTTCTACGTTTAGGCGTGTTAGAGCTTCACGAAGTAGGTTTGAGATGAGGTCTGTAGTGATTCCGCGAGAAGGTGACTGCGCATAGATGGGCACATACGGGTTACTGGTATCTGCTACATCTAGTGTGTCGATGAAGTCGCCGGTGAGCGCAATTGATTTGTAATAGCTGACCTTGCCACCAATTAGCACGTTAGTACCGGCGGGGTATTTAGTTTCTCGCCACTGACTAGGCCCCCAGAAAGTCACTAGGACTTCAGTGTCAGCGGTTTGCACGTGGCAGTATGCACCCTTGCCGCTGTTCATGGTCGTCCAACTGTTAATCTTGCCGGTAATGTAGGCGTTATCACCAATCATTAGACCATAAAGGTTAGTAGCAGGGTTAGACAGGTCGAGGTATCGGTTAGGGCGGTTATAGAGAACATCAAACACCGAACCGTAACCTGATTTGGTGAGCGATTCGGTTAGAGTCTTACCCTTTTCTCGTTTTGAGTTTCGGGGTCGCGTGTCATACTTAGCGAAGTTTAGCGCCTTAACAGGGGTTTCCTGTAGGCTGAGGATTTTGCTGTCGAAGTCAATGTTACCAACCATAAGCTCAGCAATGGAGCGGGTAATTGCGATTCCACGCTCTCCCGCCTGGTTACTCTGAATGAGCTTGATGATTTTGTTTGCAGGTACGCGCCATACGTTCTTGCTTTCCTTAGTCTTCCAGCCTCCAAGGTTGCGGAGGTACTTGAAAGTTACCTCGTTGATTCCCCAGGGGTTCAGTGATGCAACAGTAATGTGTGATGCGTCGCCTTTTTCGCCGGTGGTCGGGTTGTAGTATGCGACTGCTTTCCAGGGCATATTGTCGTAGAAGGCCTGGATGTCACCGACGATTCGGGTTGAGCTTGCGGTTGCGGCTAGAAGTTCGGCTACCATATGGGTTGCTTCTAGGTTGTTTGCGTCAATTGAGACGGTCACAAGCTTACCTGTTGCATCTTGTGTAAAGGTGCAACCGCCGGTTTCCTGTGCTCGCATGTATAGGGTGCGTAGAGTGTCGCCGCCGGTGACGTTGGTGTAGGTGGTGGCTGTTAGATGGAGTTGCGTGTTTGATGCGCCCACTACAATGTCATAGGGGCGTACAGATTCAGGGTTAATGGTGGTTTGTAGGTTGGTGCTGTATTCATTGCTTGCGAACTCCAGAGCTCCCATGCTTCACCTTTCTTGTTACTTGCAAAATAGTTTCACACTCAATGATAACACATTAGGTGGAACACCTCTTAGTGAGCGCTCCACCTAATGTGAATATTAACTGTTTAATTATATGTTAGATGCCTTGTAGTGCGCCCCTGATTTGGGTTGCTACGTCAAAGATGGATGCGGGTGCCTTGGCGAGTGCTACGGCTAGGCTTTCGAGAGCTAGTGTCGCGTCTTCGGGTGCTTCATCTAGTAGGATGGTTGCCAGGTTCCGCTGTGTTGATTCGTCGTACTCGTTGATGAGTAGGGCGTAGTATTTGACGGCGGCTAGGACTGTATCTTCTCGGTCAATCTCTGCAAGGGGTGCAACGGTTTCTAGTAGTGTTTCTGTACCTGCGGGGTCTGAGACGATTGCGGTAACTGTTTCTGCTAGTTCGGTGCTTGTAGGGTTGCCTAGTAGGATGTTGATGCCTTCGAGGTCAGCTGACTCAAGGGCGCTGAGGATTTCGACTAGTGCGATGGTGAGCTTAACCTGTGTTAGGGCATCTAGGGTAATGTTCACCTTAGGGGCTTCCTTGGCAGGTTCTACTGTCTCTGTTGCCTGTTCGTCAATGGTGTTCGTCTCGTCCTGGTCTTCAACCTCAACGGCGGATTCCTCGGCATTTGGCATGTAGTCACTACCAGTTTCTTCTTCTGTGTCTTCTTGGTAGTACCCGTAGGTGGGTGTAACTTCTTGCTCTTCCGGTTCGTCTTCTATATTGTCGTAGTCTTCATCTTCCGGTTCGTCTTCGCCTGCTTCTTCTTCGGTGTACTCTTCCTGTGTCTCTTCTACTTCTTCCGTTTCAGTATCATACAGGGTTTCTTGGTTGTCTTCTGTATCCGCGATAGCCTCTACAGGTTCCAGGGTTTCCTGCTCGGTAGTAATACTGTTCTCTTCTTGAACTAGGGTGTCTTCATGGATTTCTGGCTCTTGGTAGAGTGCCGTCTCGGGGGTGGTGATAGGTGTTTCGGTGGTTACTTCGTCACTTTCAGCGTTCTGTGCGAGGGTGTTACCTAGTCGGGCTAGGCGTGAAGCTTTTCCACTGATTCCGCCTGCAAGTTTTGCACGGGGCATAGGTCTTTGGTGCCTTTCGTAATTAGCTGGTCATGGTTCGAGTAAGGATACTCTTACCGTATTTGTCTTCTAGCGCAACGATAATGTCATGGATTTTCTGTTCCATCTCGGAAAGTTCACTGTGGGTCTTACTGATTCGCTCTTGCGGAATGATGCTGAGCGCTTCTTGAGGTTCTGGGATTGCGCTAACATGCCCAATGGCGGTGTATAGTCCGCGCAGTGCGATTGCCTTACGGTTAGTCTCTGATTGCGGCTCTTTAGGCTCAGGGTTATCGGCAACTTCGGCGGTTGAGATGTCTGATTCTTCCGTGTCCGCTGTTAGGCTGTACTCCCCTGCTTGACCTGCATCTTCACCTGTTAGGCTGTACCCTGCTTCTTGTGCGGCTTGGTTGATGATTTGGGTTGCTACCGCTTCATACATTTCACGTTCGGCTTCGAGCTTTTTCTGTCGTTCTGCTTCACGCTTAGCCTTGAGTGCTTCCCTATCGGCTTTATCTTGCTCTTCGCGCTCTGCCACGATTTCGTTAATGATTTCTTGGGCTTCTTCAGGGGTCTTACCTACGGTGCGTTCAGCGGCGATTGAAGCCACAGCATCTAGTGACTTCTTAACGGCGCGTGCCTGTGCTTGGGTGAAGTGTAGCTTAGTGCCTTCGGGTGCCACAGATGTTAGGGTTTCAATTACGGCACCTTGGGTTACTAGGGCGTGTGCGGCTGAGCGGGAAATACCGAATTTTTCGTCAATATACTCGTTCCAGGTCTTATACCCGAGGGCAAGGTGCGCTTTCCGGCTGTGTGCCGTGTATAGAAGTGACCAAAGGGCACCGGTAGTGTGGCTAATAGCTTCCGTGATTTTATTAGCGTCTTCTACCGTCAAAGTTTCTTCTTCGGCTTCAATCTTCACCGGGGCGGGGGTGCTTGTTCCTGGGTCTACAATCTCGACTTCGGTACTCATGTTTTCCTATCTTATTTATCTGTGGGTCTTATTCTATGCTATAGCGACGGGCAATAGCGCTAGTAGCGGCACTAGGGTGAAGGGTGTGAGTAGTATGGGTGCAAGCGGAATTTTCAGGTGCTTATGCTGTTTTTTGTAGATTTTAGCTACGGTATATGCAATGAGAATTAGTGCTAGGGCAACGAAGTTTACTAGCCCAACGATGGGGTGCGATACCGCGATAGGGGCAACGTAGCTTAGTGCTACAACTGTCAGGGTTGCGTCTGATGCCCACCAGTGACGAATGATTCCGCCTAGCACTAGTGCACTTATGGACAGTGTGACAGTCATTATGTCTTGCGTGATAGCGGCTACGATGAGGTATACTACCCACCCTTGCATGAGGTGTGTTCCGCTTGCTTTTCGGTAGGAAATATCGGTTTGGGTTGCCCATATGAACGTGTATGCGAGGAAGGCGGCACCGGTTCGGGCAACAATGTTGTCTTCGTACCAGGGGTGGTGCGCTAGGGCTGTTGCTACGGCGATAGCTGGAATTAGGGCAATGGCATGTATCCGCAACCATACCCAGTGCGCTTTTCGGCGGGGTTTAACCCAGTCGGGTGCGCCTGTTGCGTTTGCGACAAGGAAAAGCCCCATAAGGAGCATTGTTGGCAACATGTAGATGTATTGGCTGTTCATGCTTCTTATGGGGCTATCTTTTCCTAGTTAGTAGTTACTGTGGAGCAACTTGTAACCACGAATAGAGTTGATGCTTCGTTGGAGCTACTGTGTGTCATCAGTAGACGCTCGCCGCCTTCTTTACCTTCGGGTAGGAAAGATACGGTACACTTGGGTGCAATGTGCGCTGTTGCGAACAGGCTTAGCGGCACGTACTGGACTTTTGCGGTGAAGGGGGTTGTGATTCCTTCATCATTCACGGGTAGGTCTACCACCCATTCACCCAGCTTGACCTGCATATTTGAGCTTTGGTCAAAGATGATAGAGGTTTCTGTTGCTTCCTTGTCAGCGGAGTGCATAGCCTGTAGTGCCAACTTCAGGTTAGCCACATCTACCTCTGCGTTCTGTTCAAACTCGTATCCTCGCTTGTCCAGGATGAAGGTGCGGAATGACTGGATGAACTGCTGGGGTACGTTGCGGTTCTCATATAGTGCAATTGCGCCGGTTTCACTGTCACGGAACCCGAGATACTGTTCAGATACTAGAACTTCCACGGTTTCGCCCTTGAAGTTCTTGGTTTCCGGTAGGATACTCACGCCTGCCTTGATGATTTCCATCTTGCTTGCCTCGTGTGCGTCGAGAACTAGGGGCGGGGTGAACGGGGTCTTGTACATTAGCACAGCAACCCTACCAGCGCTGGTGGATGCCATGACCTCAAGCTCATTCTCATCATTAAGCTTAAAGATGACATAGAGGCTGTTCTGGTCGTCGCCGTTATTGACGGAGCGGGCTACCTTAATTCCCTGGGCTAGACCATAGGTAGGTAGGGAGCCAACATTGGCGGTTACAGGGCGGGGGTTGCGGGCTAGTGTTGAGGTGCTTAGCCTGAAGGTGTTGTGTACACCGGCGGTCACTACTGCTTCGCGTACCTCGTTGCCGTTTAGGGTGATTGACAAGGTGCACATTTCGGCGGTGAATGATGCCAGCTTGAGTGCCTGGCGTAGCTGGTTCGGGTCTGCGAGGTGCGCTGATACTTTCCTATCGCCTGTGATGGTTTCAGGTGTGATGGGGTGTTCGTGGTATCCGGGCACGGGCGAACCCATCTTGCTTGTGTGCCTTAGAGATGCGGTGTTGGTTTCCGGGTCGATGGTTACGGTAATGGTGTCGGGCTTAGCGTCGAGCACCCATTTCAGGGCGGTGTCGAACGATTCGATGGTCGCTGTGATTCGGATAGTCTGTTCGGATGTCATTGTCGTGTTGTTCCTGTCATTTGGGTTATTGGAGGATGTTGAGGACTGAGTGATTCAGTCCGCTCTGTTCCATTGTACCTGTTTGGGGTGTTGCCGGTTCAACTACGTGTCCCATGTATAGGGTGTTGAGGATTGGTTGCACGTCTCGGGGTAGACGTTTTAGCCATAGGTTGAACGGGCGGGGTGAAACGATGATGATTGCCACTTGTTCCTCAGCCCACCCTTTGAATAGTGTTGCTAGGGTTGTGGCTTCGGTTTGGGTGTATGTGTCCACGTCGGAAGCGCTGAATAGGACTACTTTAGCCTCTTGTTCAGCTAGTGCCACATTCTTTTGTGTTTCGATGTACCCTGCGCGGTTCTTGGCGAGGAGTTCACTTTCATTAACTTTCAGGAACTTCTTGTCGTTGAGGATTCCGCGCGCCACGTAGCACATGACTGCACCCCAGGCGTGTAGGTTAGCGTCTACCATAATGTCTGGTGAGTGGATGAATAGGGGTTGCGGCTCGTTCGGGTCTGTATCCAAGATAGACTTGATATTGTTAGCCATTTCCGCAATGTTGCGTGATGAGTTACGTGCCAGGTCTGGTAGGGATACTTTACCCCGGTAAAGCTTGGGGATGATTTTTTCCTCGAAGGTGCGGGTGGTTTCCTTGATGAGCTCCGCTTCGTTCAAGCTGATTTGTGCGGCACCTTTAGCGCGCATCTCATTGATGGTCGCTTGCAGTTTCGCGGGGTCAATAGTGTTGTGCCTAATGATTCCCGCTGGCTTACCTGCTGTTGTGGGCTCTGTTTTTGCGGCTACTGCTTCGAGGGTGCTGGCTAGTGCCTGTAGTCGCTTGCTTGTACCGGGGTTCTTTTCACCCATTAGGGTTGTATCCTCTCATCTTTTGACTTGTGCCCTTTGTAGTGGGCGGCGAAGGTGCCGGGAGTTAGTATCATTTCTGATTTATACACTTCTTCTAGGATAACTGAAAAATCTGCTGGTGTCAGCAACTTTCGATTCAGGACGTACTCTTTGAATAGTGTCTTAACTGTTCGGTAGATGCGCCCGTGGTCGTACCGATTGAAGTAGTTACGGTAGGTACTGTGTGGCTTTACGTGATTCACGTAGACGGACATGAACTCTTTAGTCTTGATGTTGGGGTCATAAAGCCCTGGGGTGTCTAGCCCTGCTAGTGGTACGTAGTCGATTCCTGGTATTAGCATTTACTTAGAAACTTCCGGGTCGTAGCTGGTAGCTGGATTGCGGCGGCTCTTGGGTACTAGCGCCACCACCCTTGAACTGAGTAATGGTTTCGTTCATGTCTTCAGCGAAGAAGCAGATGTTTAGTGCCGTATCAATATGGATAGTGATATTGGATGGGCCGTTACGGTTCTTTAGGATAATTGCTTGAGTCACATGTGGGTCTTCGTCGTCGTCACGGTGTAGTGCGATAACGTGACTTGCCGCCTGTAGAATGGCATCTGAACCACGGATACTTGACGGTGTAGGAGGTAGGTCTTTCTCGTTGGTGTTAGCGCGGTTCAGCTGACATGTTGCGACGATAGGCACGTCCAGTTCTAGTGCCAGGTATTTCAGCTCGTATGTGACGTATGCGAGTTTTTCCTGGTCACCTGTGTGCGCCTTGGGGTCGTCGGTCTTAACAATCTGAATGTAGTCTACGATGATAACATCTAGACCTTCTTCTGATTCTGCTTGGCGGCGGGCAAGCTGTCGTACTTCTTCAATGTCGATACCGCCCTTTTCTGCAACGTTAAGCTTCCAATGCCTAATGCTTTCTTTGAACTGGTCGTAAGCGGCTTGCTTCTCAGGAGGTAGACCGTATTCACTGTTGAAGTCACGTGAGGGTAGACCGTATCGGCAAGCGATAATGTTCTTCATGATTTCAGTCTTCTTCATCTCGATTGAGAAGAAGAGTGTACTGAGTCCTGCTTCACTGAGTGGCGCAACAATGTTACTACAAAAGGTTGTTTTACCTTTGCCTGGGCGGGCGGCAATGATGGTTAGGTTGCCGGGGCGTAGACCACCTATGTAGTCACTGAGGCGCGGGAAGTTATTTAGTGGGATGCCTACCGTGCCTTTACCGTTGCGTGCGTCTTCTAGCTCTTGGTCGATTTCGTCAATGATTTCAGATGCACTGTGAACATATTCACTCACATCTGTAGCGAATGATGCTTTAAGGCTTTTAAGGTCGTTTAACGCCTTGTTTGCGAACTTGTCTAGCTCACTAGGGGGTGTTTGACGTACCTGGTTGTAGAAGGCGCTTGTGAGAGCTTCTAGCTCTGCATGGTAGGCGGCGGCGTTTAGTGCGTCGTAGAGTGTTCCAACGTTGTTGATGCTGAAGATAGCCTCTTCACCTGCTTCTACAAGGTTGGCGATACCTTGCACACCCCCGGCTGTGACTAGACCGGGGGTGTCGTAGGCTTGAAGCCATAGTGCAACGTCTTGCCCTGTGGGTGGACGGTTTGTGTCGTCCATGATAGCTTTGATGCCTTTAACCACGGGGGTTAGGGTGGGCTCCGTGATAGCTTTAGGATGCACTTTTGCAAGGAAGGCGGGGATTTGCTCTTCGGGGTCTGCGAGGGCTACTCCAACTGCCCACTGTTGAAGTTCGATGTGTTGGCGCTTGGATTCTGTAGCAGTCAATCTGTGACCTTTCTGCTTGTCCACGACTTTATTCTTGTGGCTCTTCTTTTTCTTGCTTATCTAGAATATCAGTTGCAGGAGTTAGTTCGCTACTCTTCTCAAGAGTTACACCTGGGAGCTCTAGCTCTTCAAAGGTCATGTAGCCTCGTGCTACTGCTTCCGCGATTTCACCTACTGTTTTGACGTGACCTATCTCAATTCCGGCGTACTTGTATTTAGATGGGTTGTTCCACCACCAGGGGGGTAGTTTCATATCCAAGTATTTCTTGGCGTATTTGCGGGGCTTGAGCATGATTAGTAGTTGCTGTGCCGCGATGTGTGGGTCGTATCCGAGTTCTACAGCGGTTTTCTTGTTCTCTAGGAGGTCTTCGCCTGCTTCGTTACTATCGGGGTAGAACCTTTCCATGTAATCGATGTAGTTTTTGGTGTCTTCGGTGATGGGGCCGATTGCTTCGAGTACGCGGTTGATTACGTCGCGCAGGTTTGAGGCATCTTCGTGGTCTGTTTCACCGTCCCAGTATAGTGTTGGCCATGTGTGGGGTGAGATTTCCATGAAGAGGCTTTGCCCGGTGCATGGCTGGTATTTCCATTCTTTGTCGGCGGCAATGCGTTCTAGTTCTTTGATGGATTTCTTGCTGAGCTTTTTGAGTGTTTTGCGGACGAATTGGACGCGGGTGTGGAATAGGTTTCGGTCTGCTTCGGTGGCGAACTTGATGAGGTGCGTTCCGCCGTAAGAGCTTACAACGTCTTTCCCGTTGGCCTCCGTCTTGTTAATTTTGAACTTGTACTGTTCGGCTGGGATGTGCGTATCGTAGATTTGCTTGATGGGTTGGGGAAGCATGTTCTCGTCAAATACCCAGTCGTATTCTGTGAGGTCGCCAATTGTGACTACTTCGGTGACACTGTAGATTTCTTGTGTTCCGTCGTGGGGTAGGTCGTTGAAGTCGATGACTGGTGTAGTGTCTTCGGTTTCTATGGTTCCTGTTTCTTGGTTTGTCATGTTTAGTGTTCCTTTGGAGGTTACTGTTCGACGCTTGGTAGGGATGATAGGAAGTCGTTCCATACGGTTTTGTTGTGGGCTTGGGCTTCGGCTTTCTGTACGCCTTTGAGTGACATGCCGTGGCTCTTGAGCGTGTATAGGGTGGCTAGTGTAAATTTGCCTTGGCGTTCTTTCCATATGGGCTCGTATCCTAGTGGGTATCGGTGCGCTAGGGTTTCGTAGACTTTGATGGGTTTGCTGGTGGTTTCTAGGCTGTATTCATTGAGCGTTTCGTAGATGTATTCTTTGTTGCGTTCACCGAGGAATAGTGCTTTGGTGAGCATTTTTGTGAAGGTGTCTGCTTCTAATGGGTCGCCCATTACGAAGAAGATTAGGGGGATATGGTAGGTTCCACCTTCTTCTAGTAGGGTGTTCAGTTTTTCTGTTCGTTGCTCTGCTAGGTGTTCGGCTTGTTCTGCTGTTACCCATAAGATGATGAGGTCGTAGTGTTTGCTGGGTGGTGAGGTTACTTTAGCTGATTCGCACCTGCGTTTGATTTCGGTAAGAACGTCATATAGGTAGTCGATGACTTCTAGTTCTTCGCCTGGCTGGTGTGAATAGTAGGATTTGGTGATGACCTTTTCTGCAAAGTTGTGCTCCGTGAAGTCGCCGTTGGGGGTTAGGTCGATGATTCGGGCAGGCGCTTCCCATGTTGCCGCGTGGTTGCGGGTTATAGGGTTGCTTACGATGTTCTCTACGATTTCATGGAGTTCTTCTTCTGAGCCGTTCCAGAATATGCCAGCGTGTTGGTCTAGGCTTGGTGTGAAGCGGCTGGTTACCGTGTGGGTCGATGCCATAAGGTCGATACCAAACATGGTTGGCGCACGGTAGCCGGTGTTGATTCGTAGGTCTAGGTCGAGGGGGTGCCCTGGAATGTGGCACCCCCTCTTCTTGGGTGCTTCTACTTTATTGGGGGCAATTTTTAGTGTTCGCCCTTTGGTTTGGAATGTGGTTCCTGGTTTGACTTTTGGGCGAGGTTCACCCCTATACCCGGAGGGATTCAAAATCTTTCGGGTGGTTTTCGTCATAGGGGATTCCTTTCACGGCGTATTCTTCGCCGTTGTAGCGGGTGTAGAAGCGGCGGCGGCGGATGGGTTCGGTAATGTCCTGGGATTTACCTGAACCGGTCGGCCCCATAATGAGAACCATCGGGGTTGAGGGTGCAACCATTACTTTACCGTGTTCTTTAGCGTAGCTTTCAGCTTCACCTGACACGTTCACATAGATAACGACAACGGTCTTGTCTGACCCTTCTTCAACAGGGACTTCCATACCACCTTCGTTGCCTAGACCGATAGCAAATGCGCCGGGTTCCACGCCTTCAGCGAAGATGTAGTGCGGGTTGAATGTTGCAATGGTCGGCATGGGCGGTTTAGCGCGAACCTTAAATACATGATTTACTAGGTCGAAGCCGCGCCCTTCGCCAGTGTTGTCTTCAACATATGTTCGCACGTTTGTGAGGACGGCGTTCATGTAGTCGAGGGCTGTTTCGTGTAGGTTGCCGGTGTGTGGGTGGTCTTCGGATAGGGTGAAGGTGATGTGTACTGGTTCGATACCTGTTTCTGAGTCCCATTCGTCTACGACGTATGAGCCGGGGGCTTCTTCTTTGGGTATCTTGAGGTAGTTGCTACAGGTGACTATAAGTTTGCGGTCTACCTTTGCTCGCTCTTTCAGCATCCAGCGTGCGGACAGTAGGGCTACTGCCATGTATAGAGCCCATACGCCTAGTGCCACTAGTTCTAGTAGGTAGTTTTTGAGTAGTGGCGCTACGAAGGCGAGGGCGGCACCGGTTAGCCATATAACGAAGATAACCCCACGGCGTGATACGCGGGGTAGCTCAAATGTTCCGTTTGTTTCTTCCTGTACCTCTTCCTCTGCCTCTGGTTTTTCTTCCCCGTTTGCTAGTAGGTTTTTCAGTCAGGGCGGGATTGTTGGTAGCTTGAAGGCTACGTGCCTTTTGTCTTGCTTTGTAAATTTAAGGTGTTTCTTCCACTTTCCACGTATAGGCTCATAAGGTTTGCGTTTGGCGGCTGGTAGCGACTTGCTCTGTTCAAGGTGTTTTACCTCTCGTGACTTGTCTATCCGCTTCAGTATGAAAGATACTGTAGGCGTTAGTAGCAAGTATAGAGCAAGGAAAATAGCCGGTACTGTATATATTCCCATACGGTGAATATAGCTAACCCCCGGCTGTATATGACCGGGGGTTAGCTTATTTTAGTATTCTATTTTAGAACGGCGGGGTGTTGTCGTTACCCCATGCCGCCTGCTGGGGTGCGCCCTGCTGTCCCCAACCTTGCTGGGGGGCGTTCTGCTGGTAACCTTGCTGACCCCAGCCCTGCTGAGGTGCACCCTGCTGGTAGCCCTGCTGAGGTGCGTTCTGCTGGTACTGCTGACCTCCACCATTGTTGTTACCCTTGTTGCCTGATGAACGGCGGGGTGTGTGGTCTACAAATACCTTCGCGTTGTTCAGCTGGACACTCGCGGCAGGGTTGCCTTCCTTGTCGATGTACGCCTCAACGGACGGGGTGCCAACGAGGGTGACCGATGACCCCTTGTGGATTCCGAGGTTTGCGATAGCGTTTGCGTTTTCTCGCCAGAACACGGCACGGTACCATACGGTAGCTCCGGTGTCTTCCCACCGCTTAGTTTCTGCGTTCCACTTCTGCGGGGTATAGGGGACAACGATGGTCGCCTTGGGGATGCCGCTCTTGGTGCTGGTGATTTCCGGGTCGCCTGATGCGTAGCCGGTCACGGTTAGCTCTGCTGTAGCCATACTAGGGTTTCTCCTTGAGTATTGGGTTTGTACATGTACCTTACTATCATAGGTTTAAATGGCGTATCGAAGTGTTGCAAAAACAACCATTCGTTGCACATTTAATTCATAACAGGTGAGCCCTGTTATAGGCACCCTACAGCACCTCTAGCCCATCGCGCGAGCGCTTGGGGTTACATATAAACGAACCAAGTAGCTAAGGCTAATCCTTGCAACCAGTTTTAATACCCCGTAAAGATGGGTTAAATCTGCATCTCGTCAGAAATAAGTGGGTGGTCACGGATATACCATAACCTGGACGGTGGATGGATTTAAGTGTCTTGTATGGAGTACTGGTGGCAATGACTATGCCTCAGCCCTGATTCGATTATCGACTCAGATTAACACAATGCGGCTTTAATGGCTACACCAAGTTCATCCGCGCCTGTACTTACAGTATGTCATGTGTTATTGAATTTCGCAACAATAGACGACAGAGACATACAAACTTGTACAGATTGGATTCAAGGTTAATTATACACGTTTGGTAGTTGTTTGGGTACTAGGCGTTTTCTTCTTTATTTTTCCTGCGCCATAGGCGGCGCTTCTTCGGCTTTTCAGCTTCTTCTTGGTCTTCTTTCTCGTCCTGCTTCTTGTCTTCTTCTTTCTCGCGTTTGGCGTTCGGGTCTAAATCCCACCATGCACTGTATCCGTCGCTGTTGCGGCGCATGTCGTTGATTGTTTCTTCGGGGGTTCGGTTGATTGTGTAGCCGAACTCTTCGAGGATGAATCGGTGGATTGCTTGTCCCCAGTGCCTGCGCATTTTTTCCATGTCGTCTGCGTCGCGAACCATGTTGTAGGCTTCCACGTTAAAGTACTTTTTGAGCTGTTCTGGTAGCTCGTAGCTGACCACGGCGGGTTGCATGTGGTCTTTAACGGTTCGGTCTTGCCTTGATAGGGTGTCTGCGACTGCAACCATTAGGGTATTGTATGCGGCGTAGGCTGACGCTTCATCTTTCACGGCTTCCTTTTGTAGCTCTGGCTTCTTGAGTGCCATGTTTACGTAGGTGTCGCGTGCTGGCTTGAGTCGTTTCTTACCGCGCCTTGCGTCTGCCTTTGTCTTGACTGCCTTCAAGATGTCCGCGTTAGGTACTAGTCCGTGCTTCTTGCAGGTGTCGCAGTACATTAGGCCGTTCTGCTCATTGGTGTACATGCGGATTTCTCCGTGCTTGTACACCTTACCGCATGATGCGCAACGAATCTTGATAGGCTCGTCAATCTTAGCTGTGTGACCCTCTGGCTTCTTGAGAATATCAGGGATGGTCTTGACGGGTCGCACTGCAACACTCATGGCGGTTCGTCCAGCACGTGTACTGTTCAGTGCGTCTCGCATCTTGTCAGAACCGGCGTTGTGTGCACCCTTGAAGAATGAGCCACCTGCCTGTTTTGCTGATAGGCCAGATACCATAGATGCTGTACCGATTCCGGTCATGCGCTTACCAAATGTTCCAACATTGCCAAGGATGCGGTTGGGGATTCGGATAAGTCCTCCGGCGTAGGTTTCCGCTAGAGCAAGTACCCTGTTCTTGAAAGCCCATAGTGCGGCGGATAGAAGCGCTAGGACTAGTACGCCTTGCCACCAGCCTACCTTTTCCATGATGCTGTATGCCCATAGGGTGAAGACTACTGACAGGGTAAGAAGCAAGCCGAGTGCTACCCTTGCCAGGAATAGCTTAGTTGCCATTACACCGTATCGCTTAGCGAAACCAATACCGATATCGCTACCGGTCATTACGGCGAGTGCCGCAAACGGTACAACTAGGATGAGTAGCTGTAGCGATATTGTGGTGATTGCCGTCAGGATAGCTAGTACTAGGGGTACTGCTAGGGCGATGATGGATACGACTAGTGCGGATAGTCCGGCGGCTAGTCGTGAACCACTAGATGCGCCCGTCCAGGTGTTCCATGCCGCTAGGGGCTTGGATTCAAAGTCCTGTTCACCACGGGTGATTTCGATTGACTTACGCCCTGAACTGTCGCTTGCTACGGCGGCTTGCGGGGTAAGGCCGTCACCTTCCTTGGTTACGTCGATGTTGCGTTCTTTGAACCAGGGTTGTGGGTCGGTCACGTTGTTGGGGTTGCCCCAGTCGGTTCCGGGGCGTACCTCGAAGTGTAGGTGACAACCGAACGCGAAGCCTGTGTCGCCGCTAGAGCCGATTTGCTGACCAGCAGTTACAGTGTCGCCAACCTTAACCTTCAAACTGCCGTCCTGCATGTGCCAATACATAGTGCTTACGCCGTCATGTTGAATAATAACACCGTTAGCACCGTCACTGGCTTTCTGTGCAAAGACTACCTTACCGTCACCGGCGGCGTAGATAGGTGCGCCACATTGTGCTCCGAAGTCGATACCCTTGTGTACGTCACCGATTTCAGGTCGGTTACCGTATGGTGAGGTCATTACTGCTTCGGCTGGTCGTGCCCATTTACCGTTGGATACGTTAGATGGTAGTTCGCTTGCTTGCGGAATTTTGAGGTCTACATTCTTTTCGTTGTAGTTACTCATTGCGTCCGCAACACGCCACCAGTCAGTTGCTACACCTTGTGCGGTTCGTGCTTTCAGGTCGGTTTCACTGCCGGTTGGTAGGTGCTCTGTGGTTTGGGTGCTGAGTTGGTACAACGCCCAGTTGTTGAGGGTTGTGTTTCCACCCATAGGTACGGATGCGTCGCCTACCCATTTGCTGTTGCTGTTACCGGCGGTTTTTCCGTCTTTAGCCCAGCTGGGGATGTCCTTGCCTTCTGCCCATAGATTGTTTGGGCTTGTGCCGAATTGTCCCTGTGCCCAGGGGTCGAAGATGAATAGCTTTGTGAAGGTACAGGATAGCTCTGAGGCTACAATGTTTCCGTAGTTCTCGCTAACGATTTGGTTTATGTCTTCGGCTAGGTCTTTGTCTTTTTTACCTCCGTCTTGAGACTCAGCATTATAGGTGCTCTTCTTTTCCCCTACCTCTGTTGAGCACCATTCACCGAAGCTACCCAGCTGTTGTGTGGTTGCTTTGATGGTGATGCTTTGCACGAATGATGCGACACGGTTCGGGATGGGCAGAAGTGTGCCCGCAAAGTTGATGGTGGTTACTGCTACAAGCGCGGCAACTGCGGGAATGATAATAGCTTTCCAGTCCCTACTGATAATCTTGCCTTTGCGTTCTGCAAGCTTGTAGAACGTGTAGATTAGGCCACCAAGAAAGACTACCAGGAATAGTGCGAAGAATAGCCCTTGGTACAGTTCTCCAAGGATACCGCCCGCTTTATCAGGGTTGGTTCCTACTAGGATGTCGGTTAGACCGATAAGCTTGCCTACGTCTTTGAAGCTCAGGATGAGTAGGGTTAGGAATAGTCCTACTACCCAAGTGGTAGCACCTAGCGCAATGTTGCCTACGAAGGTGCCTACTGATGATGCGTAGCGTGCACCTTGACCGTTTGCGAAGATTTTTACGCGCGGGTCTTGGCTAGAGCTGATTTTATCCCATGTTGCGGTGGGGTCGAGTCGAGTGTCGTAGTAGTGGTTTGCTTTAGGGTCTTGAGGCTGTGGCTTGTCGCCGCAGGCATCAATAACGAGGTGGTTCCATTCACCGGTATATGCCGTGAATTGGTACCCACCGAGTCCGAAGCGGTCGAAGAAGTTAAGCTTTGCGCCTTTATTGTATCCTTCACTAGAGGACACGTCGGTGCCGCCCATGACGAGCTGTTGGTTGTTCTTGTCAAGGTCTACGCCCACGATTTTAAGCAAGCCGTTAGCGCCTGTGTCAGGGCTTGACTGGCCAACAGTTGAAGCGGACTTACTGTATGCCTCGAATTGCAGGTCGCTACTTTGTGAGTACTGGTAGAGCTTAGCGGGGATGCTGTCTTTACCGTACCCACACATGAGCCACTTGGTTACGTCTAGGGCGTGCGCCTGGGGCGGGGTGTTTTGCTGTATTACACCGGGTGCCAGGGATAGCACCATGAGGGTAGCCGCAAAGAAGGCTACTAGGGCACGCCACACCCCCCTAGCACCAAACTTATTGGGTTTGACACTAAGGGGGCTTACTGATGTTTCTTGACTTGTCAGTGTGGCTGTTGCTCGCTTCAAGGTGTGACCTTTCGTTACTTCACATCTTTATAGCGGAGCGCTTCATTGATGCCTTCAAGGAGCTTCTTATACTCTGGTGTTTCAGGTTGAGATTCGAGCCAGTCTTTAATTTGGTTCAGTTCTTCAACGCTGAGCTGTATAAGTTCCTTGTCGGACATGAGTAGGGCGTATTCTACCTCTACAGGTATTTCGACTTCTTCAACCTTTGGCGTTTCGATTCGCTTCACGCTTGATGCGTGGTTCTCGAACTTTTCGCCGGTTCGGTCGAGTAGTCCCGCGTAGCTTGCTTTGAGGGTGTTCTTGATTCGTCCTTCGTTTCGGACTATCTTGTGAACAGCCTTCTCGGGTGCGGTGAACCTGTCGTCGGTTTGAATATCGAGGCGGTCTTCCTTTGCGGCACGTCGCTGAGATGTCTGCTTTTCAACAGTATCTTGGCTGATTGCTCGGGTTGCTTCACTGGTTCGTTTACGCTTGTCCAGTTCTTCGAGGACTGCCGATTCACGCTCTTCAGTTGTGGGCTCTTCCCAAGCCAAGCCGCGTGCTTCAAGGTCGTTATTACGCTGGTCGTACACGTCCTGTACAACCTTTTCTGCGTCTTCACGTTCCTTCTTGACGGCTTTATCGTATGCCTTGACAGCCTTGTTTGCGCGCCTAATATCCTTTGCTGTTTCAAGTTTGGATACTGAGGAGTCGTCTGTAGCGCGTCCGTATTGGGCGGCTTCGGTGCGTAGCATCTCGTCTGCAAGCTTGGATACCGTCTGGTAGCTTTCCTTCTTCTCGACGGCGCGGCGGGCTGTTTCCAGTCCTGTCTTCCGTGCTGTTGCGACGGTTCGTGCAACGCCTCGCCTGTTGTATTGGTCAATAGGCTTAATTGGGTTGAAGGTCTTAGCTGTTTCTTTGGTGGCTCCAACGATTCCGTTTTCTGCGTATCCTCGTGCCAGGCTGTGCTTGAGGTCGCCGGGTGCTCGTTTGCTTGCGGATAGGAAGTTCCTACCTGCTCGGGTCTTGCTCAGAATGTTCTTGGTGTCAGTCATATTGACTGTTCCGGCAATACCGTTTCCTCGCATGATGTACTTCATGATTCGTCGGGTTAGTAGAAGTAGAAGCACTGATGTGACTACTTGCACTACGAAGATGAGTACGTATGAGGTTGCGCCGCTACTAAGCAGGATTAGTAGAAGTGCTTGCAGGCAGAGCATGAAGGTTAGGAGTGCGGATTGTATATAGAGGCCGATGATGGTTCCTATATACTTCCTGGTTCCTTGCTTCGTTACTTTACCTAGTAGGGCTAGGAGCATCACTAGCGGAAGTATCACTAGTGATAGGAGTAGCACTACTCGGACTACAGCTTTCATGATTGCGTAGTATCCGACGGTGATACCTGTTGCACCGGCGGCGATAGGTGCTAGTGCGCCGGTTAGTGCACGTGAACCTGTTTCTTTGCCTGCCCAGTGGTTTAGGTATCGGGGGTCGGTGCCTGCGCCGTTATCTTGACCGGCTTGTAGGTCTACGATTCGGTACATTCCAGGGTTGGTAACTCCGGCTGTTTGGTTGGGGTTATCTTCCGTGGTTGTGCCACTTGATTGTAGTTGAAGCTGGTACAGTCCCCAGTTGTTTACGGTTACGCCGCGTCCCATTTGGACGGGTGCGCGACCTACCTGGCTACTGTTGGTGTTGATAAAGGTGTTTGCACTGGCTGGGCGTTTAGCGTCTACAGCGTATAGGTCGTTGATGTTCACGCCCCATTGTGCGTATGCCCAGGGGGTGAGTAGGTTCATTCGCCATACCTCACACATGAGTGTTCGGGTTGCTGGTTCGCTTCCTTCTTTAGCGGTTGCGTATTTGAAGGTTTCTGTTGCGCCTTTGGTGCTACAGATTTCGTCTCCGATTGCGCCGGTGATTAGGGTGTCAGCGATTCGGTCGTCTAGTACTGTTACGAACTTGTCTACTGCGTGGATTGTTTCGTGCGGTTTGACGAGTGTAACGGATGCGACGATAACGATTGCTATCACACTAAGGGCGTACCTAATCATTTCGCGGAGGTGTCCCTTGCGGGCACCGAAGATGTTCTTTGTCAGCAGGTAGGTTAGGCCTGCAATGCCGAAGATGAGCGCGAACGGGTATAGGCCACTCTTGGTGAAGAGCTCAATGAACTCTGCAATGAGGTTGTCTACACCGAAGGTCTGCAAGATGGGTGACATGCCAATGTTTAGGGCGGCGTTGGCGATTCGTGTAATGAAAGCCGCTGTCGCGATTCCTGCATTGGCGAAGTCGGTGAACGCGCTCTGATTGTTGAACACTACGTTAGCTAGGTTGGGGTCGTATAGTGCTCGGCGGGTGTCGGTCATGATTCCGTCACCTGTGCCATATACGCCGCCCTTGATTGGTGAGCGGGTTGCGGTACAGTTCGGGTTGTATGAACCGCTCTCGGTGAAGAGCTTTTCAGGCTTGCCGTTCTGGTCTAGCTTGTCGGTGCCGTCAGGGTTGAGGCAGATGTAGTGGTTTACAGGGTTGTTGAAGTTTGCGGTCGTGTTCTTCTTGAGGAAGTCCCGGATGAATGGTACGTCTTCAAGCTTTTTGGCTAGTTCTTTACCGGCTTCCGATTCTTTCTCTTGTGCCCATTTCTTAGCGGCTGACTCGTAGGCGGTGGGTACGCAAGCGTAGAACTTGGATAGGGTGTCTTCGCGTTTTGCTTCGTCTTCGTCTACGGGGCAGTTGAGCTGGTACTTGTTGGCGGCATCGAACCATTCTTTGTTGTGTTCGCGCCAATCCTTGATGCTTTCGCTTGGCTTGTTTTCGCCGTCCCACTTGTATTGTGGGTTTTCCATGTTTGCGGTCTTAGCGGCTTCTTTACATGCCTCTTCATTTTCAAGCTTGGAAATGGTGTTGAGTGTACCGTCGGGGTTGGTGACAATACATGTGGTTCCACCTGTTGCAGGTTGTGCGGGTGGGGTTTGGAGCTTCTTCAGGTCGTCTGGTAGCTTAGCTGATTCTGGCTGGTTGCCTGCAAGCATACTTGCGGCGGTGTTGATGATAGCCTGTTCGGTTTCACTGTTTGTTAGTGCGCGGGCATTGTAGAGTGTCTTATCAATGTCTACTCGGTTGTATCCTCGGGTTGCCATAACGTTTGCATCTGACGTGTCGAGGATGGTGTTGATTGCGCCCGTACCAGCCGCTTCAGCACCAGCTGAGAACGCGGTACCGATACCTGCAAGCCAGTTACCCTTTTTGACCTCTTCAACATAGGTGTTTACTGTGGTTGTTGCGCCGGTTGTTGCGCCGTTGAAGATGGAGCTTACGCCTAGTGCTAGGGTTTGTGATGCACCGAAATTGCTCATGAGGCGTGCTTCGGTTAGCACTTGGATGTGGTCGAACTCGCCTGCATAGTATGTTAGTCGCAGGTTGTATCCGAATAGTTCCATTGCCGTATATTTGTCGGCGCGTGCGCTTGCGGCGGCGGGTACTTTGTTTACGCCGGTGGGCATACCTAGCCAGGCTAGTTCAATCTTTGCGGATTCCGCCCCGCCACGTTGTATACCTGTGGGGGTTAGGGTTCCGTATAGGTTTTGCCCCAGGTCTGCCGTGAAGTTGGGTACGTCACAGTTGTGATATGTGAGCAAGCCTTTATTGGGGTCGTTCACGTCACATGACCATGACTTGTTGCCTTTGTAGTAACCGTCAGTGCTTGACTTGGGGTGCTGATAAATGTAGCCGGGGGTGAGGACTCGTGTAATAACTGAGGAGAAGGTAGCTTTGCCTTTTTCCTGGTTTGCTTTCGCGACAGTTTTTGAGAATCCTTCGTTGCCGCTTTCGGTAACCCCCAGGCTTTTCTTCGATTCTTCCAGCTTCTCAATGGTCTTCTTGTCGCCGTCGTCTGCGGCGTAAGCATGGATGGTTCCCCCTGGTAGTAGTGTGGATGCCAAGAGGAGTGCAAGAAGTATTGAGGCAATGAAGCGGACTACACCCCTAGCCCCTACCTGCTTTTGGGTAGGGGCGTAGGGGGCATCTGTGAGTAGTGCACTAGTTTTGGTCATTATGCTTTGCCTTGTTTGGTGTTCCTGGGGTTCTAGTGCTTATAGCAAGGCGGGCTAGTATCCAAGTCGTTCTTTCCGTTCTTCTTGTTTTTGTTTGGCTAGTTTTGGTAGTGGAACGGGCGTACCTGCTTTGAGGTCTGCTAGGGCTTCTTCGTATGTGCGGTATCCTTCTTTGCGGTAGCCGCCTTCGAGGTTTTGGTCTTTCTGTTTGTATTCTTTGCCGGGTGTTTTGCGGATGTGGGAGCCGTGCTCGAATAGTAGTTCGTACCAGTTCCAGGGGGCGAACATGAGGTCTACTCGTTCTTCGGATAGCCTCATGTAGCCGGATAGCCAGGGTTCCACTTCGGTACTGATGCGCTTACGGGAGGTGTCTAGTTCTTCGCTGGAGGCTTTGTTGGGGTCTACTAGGGATTTGACTTTAATCATTCCTAGTAGGTCTACGTCTACACCTAGTCCGAGTAGTGCTATTGCCACGTTCCTGTAGGCGGCAACCGCGTTGATTACGTCTTCTTCGTGTAGGCCTGTGACGCGGGCGGCTTCTTTTGCGGCAGCTTTAAGGATTGTTTTGTGGTTTGCGGTGTAAAACTCGCCGCGCTGTTTGGTGTTGCGTTTTCGTATTCCGTTTGGTAGTTCCCATTCTGGGTCTTCAGGCTTCCAGCTGGAACGGTTTTGCTTGTAGGCGTTTTCTACGATTGTGTACCCGTAGGGGTTGCGTAGTCGTGGCATTGGTGTTGTTCCTTATAGGCTGGGGTTGTTGTCGATGTTGCGGTATGAGAGTATGCCGTATTTTACGGATGTTTCAATGGTTTCTTTGATGCGTGTTTCGATGAATTTCGGTAGCTCGTTTGCGGGGGTTACGAACTTCTTGCCACGCTCGGGCTTGTCCTTGGTTAGGATGAGGGTTCCGTGGTTCCAATGAATCCACATGCCGCTGGTGGCTTCTTCCCATTCTTGGATAGTTGCTTCGTAGTGTTCGGCGGACTGTGCGGGGGTTACGTCGTCAATTCCGGGAATGAAGAAGGGGGATACGTCTTGCTTTGCGGTTCCGATACCGAAGGGGGTTTCAAAGTTTACGGTTAGGTAGTTTACGTCTAGGTTTGGAATGTCTGAGTTTGTGAAGGTGGAAATCATGCACTTCAGCTGTTCTTCAGCCCTAGCCTTCAGTTCTTCTAGTCGTTCTTGTCGTGTTTCAGCTGGTAGCCTGTAGTGTCGTCGCTGTGCCTTGCTGGTTTCTGCTTCGTAGGTTGCGTTGAATGTTTCGCGGGGTGCTACTGCGGGTAGGGTTACGGTTACGGTGGGCATTAGGTGTTTGCCTTTCTAGGGGTTAATCATTGTATATGCACTAGTTTACCTGTTGTTTTATTTACCTCTCAAATGCAGGTAGAGCCGCAACATTTCCTGTTGCGGCTCTACACATGCATACCTTGTATTATTTGGGTTCCTATGGCAGGTGTACCGGTTGTTGTCGCTGGTTCTATCGTGATTTATCCCCGGTTCCCTGTAGTTAGGGTATCTGTCGGGCTGTTTGGCTAGACGGTTGGTACTTGCTCTTGTAGGACTTTTCGGTATTTATTTCTTGCTAACAGATTTTCTATAGCACTTAGAGTCGGATGTGATAATCCGATACGGCATCTACTGTGTCGTTGTGGGCGATGATGATGATTTGTTGTGCGCCCATTGCGCCGCGAATTGTTTTAACCGTGGCTTCTAGGTTGTTTGCATCGTAGGCTGTGAACGCCTCGTCTAGGATGAGTGCGCCTGAGCTTCCACCAAATACCTTAGACATGCTCAAGCCGATTGCTAGTGAGACTGCTGATAGCTCACCACCTGATAGTAGTGATGCTTCGCGGGTTTCACCTGAGCTGAAGTGTGCGTACACGTTGAAGTCTTCCGTGACGGTTACTCCAATGATTTTGCCGTTGGTGAATCCGGCAATGAGTTCTGAGGCGTATTTCGTGAGTGAGGGCAGGGCTTCTGCCCCGATGTCTGCTCGAAACTCTTTGAGTGCTTTCTCGACGGTCAAGATAAGTTCTTTTTCTTGGAGTAGCGACTCGTATGCTTTAGCTTCTTCTAGCTCTTTTGCAACCTGTGCCTGGAGTGCGACTTGTTTGGTTTTTGTCTCCGTGTGGGTGGCGCTAATCTCGTAACCCTTCGCTACGTTAGTGGCGATTCCTTCGTCTAGCTTGGATAGTTTCTTTTCCTCTAGGTTGAGGGCGTGCTCGCTAACGTTGGGTGTTACTTTGAGGGTTTCCTTGCATTGGGTTGCCTCATTGTTAAGGGTTTGGATTGCGTTGAGTGCTCGGGCTCGTATTGAGTTATGGTTCTCAAGTTCGCGTGAAAGGCTCTCTACCTGCTTTGCGTCTTGGTATACGGTATTTGCCGTATCGTATGCTGTTTCAGCCTGTGTGACCCGTTTCTGGGCTTTTGAGATGCCTTTACGGGCTTCCGCAATGGTTGCCTTTGTGTTGTTGAGTATCTGGTACTTGTTGATAAGCTCTTGCGAGTCGCTGATTTCGTTGCGCAATTCAGTTGATAGAGCTGTCTTGTCTCGGAGGTTTTGTGCAAGGCTATTTTTTTCGTTTTCGAGTAGTCGGATAGACTCTCGAAGTGCCCCTACTATCTTATCTTTATCTTTGATTACCTGGTCGCAGGTTGGGCATGTTCCATTGATGCTTTCAATCTGTTCTAGGGTGCCGCGTGCTTCCGGTAGTTTAGCTTGGTTAATCGCCGCTAGTTCACCGTTAAGTGCCAGGATTTCTTGGTCTACTTGCTGTAGTTTATCCTGTGCCGCTTTGAGGGTTTCTTCAGCGTCTTTAAGCTCAATACCCCCCATAGAGTCAATGTACTCTTGAGCTTCTTCCGAGTGCGCCTCTGCCGTACTTAGGGTGCTGTTCAGTGTGGCTAGATGGGCGCGTGCCGCGTTGAGTGATTCTAGCTTGCTGTTGTACATGGCTTCGATGGTGCCGAAGTTGATTGCTTCGCCGCCTGCTTTTTGAATCCTTTGAGAGATTAGGTCTGCTTGTTCTTTGGCGTTTGTGGCGGTTTCTTTAGCGTCTTTGATACGCTCTTCGATTGCTTCTAGTCGAGCTTCAGTGTTGGTGCGTACCGTGTAGTGCTTGCGCATCTCTTCAACTTTGAGGGACTGCTGTTTCTTCTCATTGTTGAGGGTACGGTAAGTAGACCTTAGCGTACTTAGTTTTTCTGCTAGGGTCTTCTCTGCTTCTGTTAGCTCTGTTAGGGTTTTCTGGTGCGCTTCAATTCCGGCGCGGTCTACTGTCTTTGAGTCTAGCTCCCTCTTGTTTGCTAGTCGGTTAATTCGACATTCTTCTAGGGCGTGCGAGTTTGCGGTGATTCCTGCCAACTCTTCAAAGATACTCCGGCGCACTTCCGGCTTAGCGTCAATGAAAGCGTCGGTGTCTTTTTGGCGGAAGAACGCTGTTGCCAGGAAGACGGTGGGGCTTACCCCAATAGTCTTTAGGATACCTTCTTGTGCTGATTTGACGGAGGGGCCTGCTAGGTGACGTTCCGTTCCGTCTTCTTCGATTTGGTAGAGGTCACATTGCACTGTGGAACGGTAGTTCATGGTGCGGGTAACCTTATAGGTTTTACCACCCGTACTGTAGGTTACAGATACGGTGGTGGGTTCTTCTTTGGGGGTGTTTTCTCGGCGTAGTTCACCGTTTTTACGTACCCCATTAGGGCGTGTTCCGTATAGTGCCCAGGGTACAGCGTTCACGATTGAGGATTTGCCGGAGCCGTTGCTTCCGGTGATGTTTGTGATTGCTTGGTTAGCGATTTCTACGGTGAGCTTCTTGTGTGTTCGGAAGTTCTGAAGCTCAATCTTTTTCAGGATGATGTCTGTCATTGTTGTTTAGCCTTTACGTTATGCATGTTTATTACATATTGTACATGTTGTAGGGATAGGTTTGGCGGGGCACCTTACTGTGGGTTAGGTGCCCCGCCAAATTTTGTGGGTTTAGTTAGCGCTGGGGGTCGCTGTAGTGGGTGCCGCCTGGCTTTGTAGTGTTCCTACGATAATCTCTTCGATGGTTAGGCTAAAACCGTCGAGCTTCCACTGGTTATCCTGGTATATCATGAGCACATCTACAGGAACCTTGGTTGCGGTGTAGACGTTTTGCGGAATGTGGACTACACCGTTTTCGGGTTGTGCGTCACAGCTGTTGATGATTGCCTGTTCGGATACGGGCTTAATGTTGTCTGCCCCGCCCATGCTTTTACTTAGTCCGTCTGCTAGGTAGATGACGGCTACCATGCTTGCTTGGCGTGTTGCTTCGTCACCACCTACGATGGTGTCTTTCAGTATGGCGGGCACATTGTCGTAGTTACCTTCGGCTACTTCTTTAGCGAGCTGGTCAGCGTCTTTGACATTCTTGTTCACATTGGGTGTGTTTGCGATTGCCTGGAAGATTTCAGTCAGCTTGTTTGTGGCATCTATCTTCATGGTTTTAGCGTCTGTACCTGTTAGGGTTCGCGTGATTTGCTGTGTCGTCTGCTGTGTGGCGGCGGGGGTGCTGTTTTGGTTGTTCTTTACCGGGAGTACGCCGGTAAATGCGAGGGTTCCTACTAGTGCTCCGCCTGCAATGGTTGCAATGAGGTGTGTTGCTACGGTTCGGGTGCGGGGCTTTTGTTCGTCTAGGTTTACTTCGGTAACGTTGCTCTTGCTTTCGGTGGTCATTGTTTTGCTTTCTTGGGTCGTGTTGTGGCTAGGAGTATGCACGCGAGTATGCACCAGCTGATGATGAAGCTTGAGAGTATGATTACCCCTCGTGCTTCGTATAGGTCGTGCATTAGCGGAATGTTGTTTGTTGCATTTCCGGTTTGGGTCGTGTTTATGACTTCCAGGATTCCGCTGTTGATGACTTGTTCGTATCGTGAAGCGTAGTCGTTTATTGTGGCGGTGATGATGAAGGGTAGGGCAAAGAACAAGGCTGAGAAGGTGAGGGCTAGGATTCCGGGGGTGCGGTAGCCCTCGACCTTCTCGCTAGGGTTGGGTTGCTTTACCTGCTTTTTCTGTGTCTGCTGGATGATTTGTTCAGCTTGATTTGCAGTTAGCTTACTTCCCATTCCGTTGTTCCTTTAGGTTACTCTTGCTTGATTTGGTTGATGCGCTTCTTGAAGGCTGTTGCTAGTTCTAGTTGGTAGCTTGCCGGTGCGTTCGATAGTTCGGTTAGTGTTGGTGTACCATCTTCGGCGGCGGCTAGGGCATTGAGACATTCTTCGGCTAGTCCCGGTGCTTTGCTGTTGATTCCTGCGTCTAGGATAGCTAGGGTTAGGGCGGTTGAGATTGCAGGGTCACGTTCTGTGTCTTGTGCCGGGTCTAGGTTGTGGGTTACGCGCTCGCGCCCGTTTTCTTTCCAGACCAGCTCTTCGAGGGTGCGTGTCTTAACCCAATTTTCGTTGGCTTCTTTATGGGTAAGATACTCGCTTAGGGGTAGCCCCATCTTCTCTGCAAGAACTTCATCACTGTACCTTGTGCCAGGGTTGTCGCCGCGCTCTTCGAGGAGTTCACGAACTGCCTGTTTGCGTTGGCGCTGGAAATTGGCTAGGTCATCACCTAGCGTGTGGCTCGGTAGGTCGTTTACCCAGCTGGTGATGGTTGCGGCAATGTATCCTGCTAGGGGCGCGCCGCTTGCTTCGTTGAACTTGCTGATTGCTTCAGCAACAAGTACGGCGAAGTATGAGTCTTGCTCTTCACGTCCCTTACCTAGATAAACGTCAATTGTTTCCCTATGTGAAGGCTGTAGGAAGCTCTTTGCGAACATTGTGTAGAACTGGACGATGCCTGCATAGAACGCGGGGTCTAGGTCTGTTGCTTCACGCCTAAACGCGGGGTATGAGACACGGATTTTAGGCGCTAGGTTTGCTTCTTCTAGAACTTCCTTGATGATGGTCTGTGCTGGTTCAGGTGCGGCGGCTCGAACAATGATACGCCCTCCGCGTCCTGTGGTCACGATACCGATTCCTTCTAGCGCTTTACTGAGCGGGTTAATGATTGTGGGTGTAGTCTTGAAGGATAGGTTGGCTACTGTCTTGAGTGGTGCTTGACTGAAGCCTTCAGTTTCGGTTAGTCCACCGTAGAATCGGGCGGGCAGGTTCTTTTCAATGAGCTTTGTTTCTAGGGGAATGTTGTTTACTTCGTGCCATTCCCTGACGGCTTGACCTGTCATAGCGTAGGACTCGGTGTTATTCGCCTTGTATGCTTTACCCTTTTCTACGTGGCGCTTCAACCATTCTTCAGCTTCGGCATAGATTTCGGGGTTGCGTTTGATTTCTATTTTGCCTGCTGTGGTTTCTACTAGCTTTTCGGGGGTGATGAGGATTCCGTCACTGAATCGGATTGCCCACCTTTCCTTGATGGGTAGTGCTCGAAATTCACTGTTGCTGTATAGGGCTTCAATCTTGAGTAGTCGGCTGTCGTATTTCTGTACCATACATTTAGTCCTGTGTGTGATTAGTGTTGATGGGTGTGTAGGTGTCGTTGGGGTTCGGGGTTACTGGTGTTGTGTAGTAGCCAGTAGTGTAGAGGTCACTGATGATTCCGCGTAGGGCTTCGAGGCGGGCTGTGTCTTCGTTGTGACCTGCAAGCGTGAATGGGGTGAAGGGCGGGTCAATCTTGATAGTGTCTTCGGTTGTGTTGATAGAGACGCACCCTAGTGTGTTGTCAATGTCCGGGTTGTTTTCTCGGAATACTTTAAGTGTGTTATTGAGGGTTTCTTGGACGGTGTATTTGGGGGTGCTGTATTGGTCTATGGATGTTACGTATAGGTGTAGTTCATTTTGCTTCATATAGTAAATTGTATGCGTTTGTGTGATACACCGCAAAGTCACCTATTGCCCCTGTTTTGCTTACGGTATAGAAGAAGACCGCAACTGCCGTAGTTAGCGGTTGCGGTCTTCTTTCCTGTTAGAGTGCCCAGTATGTGCTTCCAGTGATAATTAGAGCTGTTAGAGAAATGCCTATGATTGTTGCCACTATCTTGTGTGTGGCAACCCAGTGGGCGGTTTGTGCCGTTTTCTTCTTGAACCATGCTTTACTGAAGGTTTGGTGCTCTTCGCGGGTGTCTTCGTCCTTGTATGCGGCGAGCACGGCTTCCATTGTGACGTATAGTTCTTTGGCGACTTGTGGCGTGAGGTCGAAACCCATGCCGTAGATTTCTCCGTTTTCTGGGTTCTTGTCGATAATGTCGAAGTGTGGCGGTTTCTTGTGTAGCTTATTGCTACGGATGAGTGCGCCTTCTACGTTGTCTTCGTTTTCGTAGAGCCCTGTTAGCCTAAATGCTGGTGGTTCTGGTGGTGGGGGCGGGTCTTCTAGGATTGCTTTTTTAACGGTGTTGATTATTTCACTCATGGTGTTTGCTTTTAGTTGTCGGTGGGGACTATGCGGCCTTCTTTAGTGAATCCATCTACCTGTGAGTCAGCGTATGCCACTGAGTCAAAGTTCGCCCATGTTGCGAGTAGATACTGCTTATTTCCTGATTGGTTGTAGGCGTACCATTTGCCGTTGCTTTCGATTACTTCGATTGTTAGCGTTGCTACGTGTTCTTTGGTGAGAACAGCGAAGCCGCCGTCTGAGCCTACACCGTCTGCTTCTTGGACTCGCACCGTTTCCTTGGAGGTGAAGTCTACTTGTGCTGTTGCTTTGCGGTAGGTGGTGTCGTTGCCACCAATGTAGTATTCACCTTTAGGTTCTACGTAGACTTTGGGGGTTCCTTCGATTTGGAAGGTGGGTAGCCTCTCGTCTAGTAGGTATGATTCTTTGTTCCAGTGTGCTACGTCATCTGCTTTGTAGTAGATGGGTGAGCCTTCCCAGATGCTTGCGCGTACCGACTTGTAAGCGTCGGTTCGTGTCCTCATGTAATTTTCGTAACCTTTGGTGCGGCTCTTCACTAGGTATCGGACGTTCCTGATGGTTGCCGGGGTTAGCTTATCGCCGTCTACTCCGAAGTTACCTGCCTGGGTGATGAAGTTGGTCAGCATGGTAGTGATTGCCTGCTTGTCCTCATCGGACAGGTCGTAGGATAGTACGGGGGTTTCCTTGGTTGTTGCCGGGGTTTCCCAGGGGCGGGCTACTGCTAGGTAGGTTCCGCCTGTTACTGTCGCTACGATACCTGCGCCGATGAGGATTGCTTGACGGCGGGTAACGGGCTTGTTTTCTGCCGGTTCTGTGTTTTGGATATTGTCTGTCATACTTCTATGGTACCAGTAGGTGCTTATCCTACGTGACGGTAAACCTTGTATTTCTGCCCGATGAGGTCGGTCAGGTCTTCAGACCACCTGTGCTCAACCGGGTATATTGCGCCTACTTCATTTCGCCATGATGCTTGAGCCACAGAGGGCTTGCCGTTATGGTCGCCAATGAAGATTGCGGTGTGACCATATGCTCCACCAGCACCACCTGAGATGAGGATGTCTCCCGGTTGCAGGTCGGAACGCTTGCCGGTGACTTCTTTCCAGTGTGAAGAGTGGGCGTAGTAGTCTGCCTGTGTGCCGGTAGCACCCCAGGGGATATCCGGGTCTACAGTGTTCTTAACTACTGTTGCCACGAACCTGTCACAGGACGCATACAGCGATTCCGCACCTGGGGTTTCCGTGTAAGTATCCTTACCGCCCTTTTCTTCCGCCTTTTTCTTTGCGTCCCTGTATGCAGGCTTAGCGTTATGAACGCCGTCGGGGTCTGAGAACGGGTTCACTGGAATGTTTTTCGCCTCGTCTGGGTTGTTTGAGTCCCATGCAATACTCTTTGCAAGCTCGACAATACCGGACATGTCAGCTGAACCACTGTTACCCAGGAAGCATGAGCCGCCACCGCTGGATAGTGAACTATTGCCGCCTGCTTTCATGCCTGGTTTGAAGCTTTTTGCGAAGTCTTCACCGAAGCTGATACGCCTTGGCATGTTCGGTACACCTGAACGCTCGAAGCTGTCGTGGAAGATTTTCACTAGCTCAGCAACACTCTTTGAGTCGTCAGTGAATCCGTTAGCACGTAGGGCGGCACCTTCAGGGCCTTCTAGCTCTTGCTTCAGGTAGTCCATTTGGATTCCGAGGTCTGACCAGTGGGAATTATTGGCTTTAGCGAACTCTGCTAGGCGGGTTCGTCGTTCACCGTCCCACTGGGCGAAGCCTACAGCTTTTCCGTACACTCCGCCTAGTGCAATGATTTCGTCGTTGCTCATCTTGGAATTTAGCCCTGAGCCGCCCTGGGTTAGGGTTGAGTCGAAGCCTGATTCCTGTCCGAAGTTACCCATGAGTCCGGCTATCATTTTGGTGCTGAAGGTTTTTCCGCCCCAGTCGCCTTCAAATTTTGTTGATGATAGCCAGGTTCCTACGTTTTGGACATTTTCTTCGGGGTTGTCACTGTGTTTGAGTCCTGATTTGCCTCCACTGCCGCCTTGTGAGATGCCGTAGCATCCGTCAGCGTTCTCGTTTTTTCCCCATACTTGCATGGCGGGGACACCGCCCACTAGCCCAACGAGGATAAGTAGGACTACGCCTAGTACTACCCATGTTGTCGGGCTAGTGAGCGCACCGACAGTGGTGCTGGTTGCGGCTCCGATTTTCTTTCCGGTATCTACTACCTTTTTGGTGGTTTCTGCCGCTTGTACAGCTTTCTCTGTTACTGTCTTTTGTGGTTGCGGTGGTGTCTCTTCCATTGTTTATTTTATTCCTTATTTAGCGGGTTCCTTGGCGTTATGTCCTCTGTTTGAGGTTTTGGTGCCGGGGTGGTAGCTTCCGGTTTGGGTGCTACCGGTTTGCTGGGTGGAATGATTACTTTCTTTGGTTCAGGTTCAGCGTTGCGCTTGAACGGGTTTGTCACCTTCGGTTTGGGGAAGATATTGTTTTTTGGCTCCGGCTTAGGTTCCGGTTTCGGGGCGGGCGCACTTTCTACCTTTTCAGGTTTGGGTGCTACTGGCTCCGGTTTTGGTGCCTTTGGTGCTGGTTGAGGTTCCGGTTTTTTAGGCTGTGGCGTTTCAGCCTTCGGTTTGGGTGTTTCTTCCACTTTCTGTTTCGGCTTTTCTACCTGTTCCTTTTTGGGCTCTTCGGGCTTTGCTTTAGGTGCTGGCTCGTTGAGCTTTTCAGGCTTTGGTTCTGGTGCCTTTTCAGGTTTGGGTTGTGGATTCGGCTTCTTTTCCTCTACCTGCGGGGTTGGTGCTTGGTGTGCCGGAGTGCTTTCTTTTTGCTGTGGTGCTTCCTCTGGTTTGGGTTCTGGGTTGTTTTCCTTTCGGGTTGGTGCTTGGTTTGGGGTAATTGGTGGTGTAGGTGCCTCGAAGGTTGTCTGCTTCGGGGCTGGTACCTCTTCCGGCTTCACCTCTCCGTTGGTTTGTTCAACGTTTTCTTGAGGTGAAGTATTTCCTGACGCTTCGGTGACTGGTTTAGGGTCGCCGGTAGGCTTCGGGGTTGGTGTAGCTTCAGCTGGCTCCGGTTTAGGTTCCGGTGATTGCTTAGGCTCAGGTTCCGTTATGGGTTCCGGCTGGTTTGGCTCAGGTGTGTTCGGTATAGCCCTCGGGGGTACGATTTCTATCGGTTCCGTGGGGGCTTTATCGCCACTGTCCTGGTTTCCGCTTTCAGTGTTTCCATTGTCCTTGTCCACTGTGTTTAGTGGCTTAGTTGGCGGGTTCACGTCGTCTAGCGGGTTCTTGGGCGGCTTATTTTCAGTGTTACCACTGTCAGTGTCGCCACTGTTTCCATTACCCGTGTTTCCGTCGCCTGTGTTTCCACTACCGGTACTACCGCCGCCGCCGGTTTGCTCATCGTCGTCAGATTCGCTTTCCAATGGTCGCTGTGCCGGTGAGAAGAAGTCGAGGCGGTTAATGTTAGGTGCCTGCATGGTAGAGGGGCTAACAAACTTTTCCTTATCCTCAGCGAGGAACTTCTCAAGCGCCTTTTCCTTTGCTTCCTCAGCGGCGACACGTGCAATGTCGGGTGACAAGCCGCGTGCAACTGACTCATGTAGGGTGCGCTTGTATACAGCATCGGCTCGTTGAGCGGCTTTAAGCTCGTGAGTCTTATCTGCTTTTCCTTGCAGGTTAAGACGTGAGATGTTGTCCGCATTGTATGTTTCAGTTTCAGCTTGGATAGCTTTAAGGTCTGCATCTCGGGCGGCTTTAAGCTCGTCTTCGATTGCGCGCTTATCTTTGCTTAGCTGTGGGTCAAATTGGAACATCTCGTTCAGCTCAGCACCGTATGCTTCACGCTGTTCTGGTGTGAGCTGGTCTGTTAGGTTGCGCCTAAGAGTACGGATTGATTCGTATTCTTTAGTTGCTTCGGTTACCATCTTTTCGTCACCACTGAGTGCACCGATGTTCTTCTTGTGGGAAGCGGCACGTAGTGCTTGTTCCGCACGGTAGAGGTTCGCGAAGGTGTTACGCGCCTTTGCGTCTTCGGGGTCGATGCTTAGACCCTCGAACTCTAGAACAACTCGGTTGATGTTCTCATAGGTGCGTTTCACGTCGCTTGCTACCGCGTTTGCGTCTGCAATAGATGAAGACGCGACGGCGGCGGCTTTACCGACCTCTTCTTGACCGTATTCTACACTGTCGTTGGCTACCTTGTAGTCGGACATGAGGTTCTTGAGCTCACTGTTTTCGATGTCGATAAGGTGCTTGATTTCCTCTGCGTTTTTGGCGCGGTGGTTCTGCCTTGTACGAATCATTGTCGCGCGGGCGCTGCCGGGTTTGCGTGTAAGGATGTCATTTTCTACGGCTATCTTACGTCCATCGCTCATGTTCTTGCGTATAGACCTGACAAAGCCTGCCTTCTTTTCGGTTTCAGGGTCGATGACTGTCTTACGGTTGCGCCATGCTTCACGGACATTTGCTGAGCCGAGTGCACCGAATACGTTGCTTCGGATTGCGGCGGGCATGTTGTTCTGTGAGAACACGTTGTTGAGTCGTCGGCTGATGCCGCCGTTGTCCCAGGGGTTTGCGTTGCTAATCATTGATAGGATAGCGGCGCGGTTCTTCCATAGGGCGAATCCTAGTAGGAAGTTGAAGACTGAGACGAGTAGCCTCTCGTCAATGGTGTCGATTACAGCTGATAGGATGATGACTGATACTGCTAGGGTGACGCTGTACATGATGTATGATGCGACACAGCCTAGTAGGAACCAGAAGTATTTCTTTGCGACTCGTGAACCCCAACCCTTAATGAGCCATGCGAGCATGATTAGGGGTAGGAAAATCATCATCACGGACACGATGAACATTTGTGCAATGACCATGAATGAGAAGATGATGAGGATAACACCAATCGGCACGAAGGTAATCATTGCGATGGTGGTCACGAAGAAGCGGTTGAAGCCTGAGCCCCAGCTGTATGTCCAGGTGTTCCACAGGTTGTCGTCTGCTTGTAGTACGGCGATTAGCTTGTACCAGTTTTGGTCGATTCCGTGGTCTTTGGTGCGTGCGTTATCGTCTATCTGTGCGTTGGTCTTCAGGTAGAGCTGATATGCGGCGAGGTTGCAGACCTTGTGGCTTCCGCTTTCAAGCTTGAGGGTCTTGTTGCGGTAGTCTTCGGGTTTGCCTGCTACCTTGAGGGGTACGCAGAATGTGTCGGGGTCTACTTCAGCTTTTTTGATTGCTTCAGCAATGGTGGGGTCTTTGACATCTAGCTTGGCGAAGGGTCGTCCGAACTGTGCGCGTGCGTAGGGGTCTAGGCGAACGGCACGCCAAATGGTGCATGTCATGGAGTTTACGGACAGTACTAGTTGGTCGCTTGCGCTAATGTCATTTGCTGTTGATTTGCACATTGCTGACGCTTCGGAGGTGTTTCCGGTTTGCTTGTCAGCGCCGGTGTTTTCGTCTCCTGAGCTACTGCTTAGGCTGAGTGCGTAGCCGCCAATGGTTTGCATTGCTTTCAGGGGTAGGCTTGCCATTAGGCCTGCGTTGAGCATGAGGGCGGTTCCTACTACTAGGGTGGCGATTACGTGCAGAACAGCGGTGATGCCTTCACGTACTGCATGGTTCACGAATACTTGCTTGAAAGCCCAGACGAGAGCGGCTACCGTTGTGATGAATACTAGTGGTATGTAGAAGTTGTGGTAGAGCTTACCGATAACGCCTTTCTCGTGTTCGCCGTCGCCGCCAGTGATTTTGGGCAGGTTGAGGACGCAGTTAGTGTCTTTTGCGTCTGAGCAGATTGTTGAGGGGCTGTAGGCGATTAGGAGAATGTTCTGTGCAAAGTCGTAGAACATGCCGGTTAGACCGTTCATGCCGTCTGCCATGAGGTTAAGGATGCCGCCGCTTAGGATGGTGTGTACTGAGCGTAGGCCTTTGAGCTTTTCGCTATCCTTGTTGATGGTCTTGGGGGCACCGGTCATGCGGTCAGGGTCGGCGCTAACTGTCCAGTCGTCGCCGTCGCCTTCACCTTCGTAGTTTACGAACTCCAGGGTGCTACCTACGGCTTCTTTGAGGGTGAAGATACGGCCTTCTTTGTTGGGTAGCTGGATTACGTTGAAGCTACCTTCCCAACCGGCGGTGTTGTTCATGCCGTATCCGAGGCTTTGGGCACCACCAAAGATACCCATCGCGCCTGCGTGGGCTGTTTCGGTTTTGGTGATGGTTGGCTGGTTGGTGCCGGGTGCGATTGTCACACTCTTAGCGTTGCCGCCGGTTGCGAATATGTAGGCGGCTAGTAGTGCTAGGAATCCGAGCATGATAGCTACAGCCAGGGGCGGCTTCTTATGCTTTGAAGCTTCCTTACTGGCTGGCTTGTCAGTGAGTGTGGCGTTTGGTTTAGCCATAGGTGTTTCTCTCTGCTCTTGCGGGTTTACGGTTGGGTCATCTCCCCTTAATATAGCTTTCCGCCCCTATTGTCGGTGGTGACTTTAGGGGCGGTTAGCTTGTTGGGGTTACTTGCCGCAGGTTGCGATGCCTTCGGCTAGTTTGTTTTTGTCAGCTTTGGTGATGCTGATGTCGTATTTTTTGGCGGTGTCAATCCAGATTTGAGAGTATCGGCATTGTTCGCTTTCGCGTGGCATGTACTCTGCTGGGCCTTTAGCACCTTTACTAGTGTTGGAGGTTGCTGAGGTTGCTAGGAGCTGGGAGGTATCGTTTGCGAACGCTACTTTCTTTTCCTGGTTCCAGTCTTTACCGCCGTGTGCCGCCGCGTACTTGAGCGGGATTACGTGGTCAATCTGAATTTTGCTGATGGGTTTGGTGTCTTCGCCCTTCTTTACGTCGGTGATTGCTCCGTCGTAGGGGCTTACCCAGATGCCGCCTGCGATAGCGCATGAGTCGGGGTTGCCGTCTTTGGTTACGACGTTTACGCCTTGCGCTTTGAGGACTTGCACTCGGGTGTTGCATTTTTCGCCGTCAAGCTTTGACCATACACCCCATTCAGCGCGGTTATATGCGGGGTCGTCTACAGGGTTGGCTATCTTGACATCTTCAAGCTTCTTCGTATACGTGTCTACGATTACTGCTTTATCAGCCTGTCCGCCTGCTTGACCGTTTGCACCGTTTCCGCTTCCGCTTTGGTTGGTGTTTACCTTACACTCTTTGCTCTTGTCTAGGGTGCCTGACATGATGCAGTCGCCAATGTTGTTACTTCCTGTGGTGAGGTAGTACATCATTGCGGTGTGCGGGTTGGTGCTTCCGGTTTTGGATGCCGCGTACAGGTATAGGCCGCCGAAGATTAGGACGGCGAGGGCGGCGGCAAGGATGATGTTTTTGAATGAGCCGTCGCCTTGTGCGTTTGGTTTAGCCATGTTTTAATCCTTCCCGGTTCCGCTAGACGCGGTTCCTCTTCTTTGCTCGCAGGTCGATACTGTCGCCTACTTCGGATACGAAGTTGATTCCTAGTAGACCTGAGAACTGTTGCGACAGGATGTGGTTATTTGCTTTGCCGCCTACGAATAGTGATGAGCCGGGGATTGCTGATAGGTATAGGCCTAGCTGTGCGTTCCTGTCCCATAGTAGGGTTATGTTTTGTGCCTTGTACTGTTGCTTCAGCTTTGCGTATTGCTCTTTGAGTCCACTGACGGTCTTGCTGTACACGCGGATATGGAAGCTTCCCCTAACCCAGGGGGTTCCTTCGTGCGAGTTGAGGTAGAGCGCCTTTTCTAGTAGGCTTCGGGCATCTTGTAGGCTTGTGATTGCCTGGTCGCCATAGTTTTGGGTGTTCTCGTCTGCGTATTGGATGTTTCCTGCTTCGTCGTTTTGCAGTTTTTCCTGACCGGTGAAGTTTGCCGCCATTTCGGTTGCAGGGACGATTGCCATACGCGCGAAGAAGCTTGCTTCGTCTACGGCGTATTTAGCTGTTTCTGCTAGTGGCTGTACGTGTGGGAACTCTAGGATTTCTGGCAATTGTTTGATGGTGAAGGTTGCAACGTAGTTGGTTGATTCACCGTCTAGGTATTCCTGCTTGATTTTCAGGTACTTGTTTTTGCTGTTGTCGATAGAGTGTACGTACTCGTGTGCTAGTTCTGCTTCGCCTACTCGTAGTCCTTCGTCAATGTCTAGTTCTAGTGCTCCTTCGCCGGGGTTGAGGATTGCTTTTGTTACGAGCATAATTTCGTCACGGCTTAGGGGTTCACAGTGTAGGGCGCTTAGGCGTAGTGCTCGACCTACTTCTCGTTCGCGCTGTGATGCGTTGAGGATTTCTAGGCGGGTAACGTTGTCGGTATATGCGCCTACCAGCAGGGCGTAGTTTTTGATGATTTTTTCAGCTTCTACGCCGGTTTCGATGATGTTCTTCTTGAGCTGGCTGTCTTCCTTGATGTTCACTTCTTCGGATTCGTCTTCGGTGAAGCTCTTGGTGAAGTCGCGGCGGTCGCCTAGTTTCACACCGAGGTATGCGTGGTGTTCTAGGTAGTTGTGGTTGTCGAGCCATTCTTTTTGCCTGCGCATAATTTCATCATATTTGGGGTTGTTGATGCTTTGTGCGTGGTTGTAGGCGGTCGCGATGACACCTTCCGTGTCGGTTGGTGTTGGGATGGTGAATGGCATGATGTGGACGGTTCCTGCCATGCCGCCTAGTGTGGTGAGGCTTGCGTATGCTTCTGAGGCTTGGGTGATGAGCCGGGTTTTTGAGTCTATGGATTCAAAGTCGTATTGTGCCGCTGACATGCGGTAGAACGCCCATACTTCGTATTCGGTAAAGATGATGTTCTTTACGATTGCTTTCTGGGGTAGGTTGAGGCGGCGGGGGTTGCGTCCACGGGTGGTTTTTGATAGGGGTGCCTCGCCTGCAAGTTTCTTTAGGGGGTTGGTGAGACGTACTTGTGCCATTGGGGTACCTTTTTAATATCCTTGTTGTGTTTCTTGTACGGTTGCGTTCTTTGGGATGTAAACCGGCGGGCTGTGACTTATTTGTATAGTCATAGCCCGCCGGTGATGTTTCTCTATCTACTTATTTAGTAGTCGTATTAGCTACCATGAACCGTTAGCGGCACCTTGGAAGCCGCCCTCAACTGCCTTACCACCTGCCTGGGCGATAGCTGAGTTTTCACCTTCTTGAATCTGATTGACGAAGTACAGTGAAATGAAGGTAACACCCAGTAGGGCGAGGAACATAATCATCATACGCACGTTACCGTTCTTAGCTGTCCAGAACACGGCAACGAGTGCGAACAGTGCGACTGCACCGAGGATGCTTAGTCCGAGTGCTTTAAGTGAGACTGCCGGTAGCAGTACTGGTAGTAGTGGTAGTAGTGTGCTTAGTATCATGTTTTGTAGATACCTTTCAAGTGTTTCTATTTATTAGTTGCGATGTTTGTGGTATCCGCGTCGTACACGTAGGGTGTAAGGTTGGAAACCAGGTACTTTCCGTTGCCTTGTGGGTCTAGTGTGACTAGGTATTCCACGGGGTAGGAAATACTTTGCTTTGCGCGTTCATTAGTGTCTATATCGGTGGTGCCGCCCACTTCATCAATTAGGGTTACCTTAACCTTAGCGATGATTTGTCCGTTATCCTGCTGGTATGCGGTGTAGCTAATGTCGCTACTATTGATGGTGTAGGCACCTGATAGACCCACTGAGGCAAAGTTAGCCTTCTTGGTGTTGGCAATGAACTGGTCGAGGTCACCGTGCTTGTCAGGGCTTGCTACCATGTATGCTTTGAAGAAGCCGCTGAGGGTGTTGGTGATGTCTTGGCTGTTCTGGATTTTACTGCCAGGAATGTTCTTGGGCTGGACTAGGTTCTGTGACCTTCCCATGATGGATGACGGGACAATTGACGGGTTGGGGGTTGCAACATAGTATTTGCTGGTTGCACTGTCGTAGCCGATGGTCACCGATAGGGTGATTTGCTTGAGCTCGTCGGTTGTGTTTCCGTTTGAGTTCGCGGCTTTGGATGCGTTGGCGATACTGTTGTTGCTACCTACTGTTACTGGCTTCACTAGGGCGGTTACCCTGTAGGTCATGAGCGCCGGGTTTGCGTGTGGGATTACTCGCACTACGCGGGGGGTGCCGATGACTTGTTGGCTTACGTTGCCTGTGCTTGTGCGCCCTGCAACTGTTCCGCTTGTAGTGTTTTCTGCTAGTGTGTCACCTGATAGGTACCAGCTGAGTTGTTTATCTGATGTTTCGTCGGTTTTTAGGGATAGGTATGATTTGACGAATCCGATAGCGATGTCTTCACCGGCTTCACGGTTGAACCCGTTTATTCCTGCTTCCTGTCGTACTACGCTTGCGATGTCTGCCCTTGTGAGCTGTTTAGGTTGCGTGAGTAGCACGATGATAGGGGTTAGGATGATGAGGATTGCTGTTACGATAGCCCCGATTGCCCAAGCCTTCGTCCACTTCTTACCGTCACGCTTTACTTTGCGTGTGCTTAGTGCGTAGGTTTTACCTGCGGTGTTGTCTGTTACGCTGGGTATTTCTGTGTCGTTGAAGGTTAGGTTTTGTTTGGCGGCGGGTATTGGTTTGACTTTTATTTTATTGTCTCCGCCGGGCTTCCTGATGTTAATCCCCATCGGTGGGCTCCTCGTTGGTTACGTTAAATCGGTCTTGAACACTTTGTGCGATTACTCCGTGTCGTGTTCGGGGTTTCGGCTTAGGGCGTTCCCTGGGCGGTAGTGCCTGTGGTTTGTTTTTGTTTGCCCTTGGGTTAGCTGGGACTTCAGGTTCAGGTTTAGTGTCACCTGCCACTTTAGTCTCCGCTGCTATAGCAGGCTGTTGCACTGTAATTTTTGGTGCTTGCCTTACTGTTCCAGGCTTCTTGACAGTTTGGGGTGCTGGCACTTTATGTGGTTTTACCGGTTCAGGTTCTACAGTTTCTTGTGCCTGTTGCGGCTCTTGCCTCTTAGGTGTTGTGCCTGGTTTCTTAGGCTGTCGTGTTTCTGGTTTTGCGGGTGCTATTTTGGGCTCTTCGGCTGGTTTGGTTTCGCTTTCTTCGATAGTTGTTGGTGTTACCGGCTGTGCCTCATCTTCCAGGGGTGGTAGGGTGTGTGGCTTTGCTGGTGGTAGTGTCCCTTCGGGTGGTGTGGCTGGTAGTTTCGTGAGTACTTCTTTCGGGTGTACTACGTGCACTTTCTTGCCGTTGTAGATTAGCTTGTCGCACCTGTCTTTGGGGTCGTACTCGGGGGTGCGTCGGATAATCATTGCCTCGGTGTAGTACTCGTTGTTCTCCGGGTTTGGTGCTCGGAGGTTGATGAGTTCTCCCTTGGGGATTCGAGGTTCTGTTGTCCTGTATTCGCGTTTTGAGTAGCGGCGCACGTCGTCCCAGCGGATGAAGTTTTTCCACCATACGAGGTCTGTGTTTGCGTAGACTTCGTAGACGGTTTTTTCTACTTCACCGGCGATACCTGAGATGATTTCAGCGTTGGTAGTGCCTTTCATGCCAGGTAGAACGATAATGGTGTTGGTGTTATCCATGAGGGATTTGAGTCCTTCGATACCGTTCTTTTCGGTAATCTGGCTTAGGCTTTGCTGACCAAGCTGTAGACCAATTTTTGATTGGCGTGCTTTTTCTAGAATACCGTTGAGGGCTACTAGCGGCACTGACTGTGCCTCATCAAAGAATACTTGAATGAGGTTGCTTGTCTTCTGCTTGGTGCGTCGGTGAGCTGATAGTGCGGTAATGATGCTGGTCAGCATCTTGCCGAGGTATTCACTGGTTTCTTTCTCAGAGTCCGCATTGAAGTCGAACAGCACGATTGCTGTTGGACTTTCGGGGTCTGTGATGAGGTCGAGGTCGATGAATGGTTCACCGTTGGTTGGGTAGCCTATCCACGCGCCGAACGATGAGTTGATGACTGTTTCGATGTTGCCTCGGGGGGTTGTCCAGGATTCTTTGATGGTTCCTGATTTTCCTTCGAGGATTCGTCGTTGCAGTTTTTCTCCGGTTTCGTTGCCTGCTGGCAGGTTGTTTGCCAGGGCTTCGGGGTGTACTAGTGCGCTGTGGAATAGTCGGAATGGGCCTCGGTTCCAGACAAGCCCAGCTTTTTCAACGTCTTCTACAAAGATGCGGTATTGTGCCGGGTCTTCTTCTTTAAGATTTTTTGCGTACTCTTCTAGCTCTTCTACTGAGTTCACGAGGACTTGCAGGGTGTTACGCACTTCGTTCTTGTATTTCTGTGCTTCTTGCTTGTATTCCTGGAAGTCTAGGACTAGTCCAACTTTTTCTGAGTTGGTGAGGTTGGAGAATGGGTCGATGAACGCTTGGCCGTAGGGGTTGTAGTCGTTATCGTATCGTCCTGTGTGTGGTGTTTTCTGTGTGAAGTGGTAGAAGGCGATTCCTTCGTCGCCGCTGTATTTGGCTAGTTTGCGTGCTAGGTCTAGGTCGGACTTCATGTTCACGACAATGCTGGTGATGCCTAGCTTTGCATTTACCCTGATTTGGCTTTCGGTGGTGACGGTTTTACCGGAACCGGGTGCACCGATGATGAGTACGTTGCGGCATACTTCTGATGTGGTGAAGTATTCTACTACGCCTTTAAGTTCATCAATTCCTAGTGCGATACCGGCGGGTGCGTTCTTGCCTAGCTCACCGGGTAGTACGAAGTTTGCGCCTGACTCTAGTTTTTGTTCGAGCTTCTTCTTTTTGATTCGGCTTGTTAGGGTTGGGCGGTACTGGAATTTGCGTTCTGACATCCAGTGGTTGTTGATGTACTTAATTTCGGGGAATCGTTTGTAGTCTGAGTAGATTTTGCTGACTAGTAGGAATCCTAGTATTGACCCGATGAATAGACCAATGAGTGCTAGGGGGTATGAAAGGGTTGCTAGTAGGTCTATGAGGTTGTGGTGTTTGAAGTAGGTACCGGGGCGGTTAATTGCCGCGTCAAGTGTGCTTGTGAAGATTGACGGCGCGCCGGTTACCCACCATAGGATAGCTGATATTAGGGCGATACCTGATAGGTAGAGCCCTGCTTCAGCTGGTCGCATCATGAGTTTGCGGGTAAGGACATAGTACGCGAGCCCTACCACTAGTAGTGCTGTGATGATGCTACTACTGAATAGGACTACTAGGGTTAGGACTACGAGGAAGTTCAGGAATTTACTTGAACCGTTTTTGTTTCCACCGCTTGAGTGGCCTTCCTGTTCTCCTTGGTGGGTTGTTTCCAGCCCGGCGTACTCGCTCATACTCACCTCTTCATTTGATGTTGATTTTAAATGTTAGGTGTGGTATAGCGCCTGGGGTGTTATGTGCGGGTGCGGGTTCGTTTTTGGTGTGCTCGTTTGAGTGCTCGGGCTGTAATGTTGAACTCGCGGGTGGCTTCTTCTAGGGTTAGGGGTGTGCTGTCTGCTTCGGTGGGTTCGATGATGAGTGATGCGACGGCGGGGTTGGTGAAGTTGCCGGGGTGGTATTGTTTGCCTGCCCGGTTTAGTCCTACGCACTCGTTGTAGAGCTTGGCTACGGTTGCGGGTAGTAGACTCCAGGTTTCGGGTTGGATGAGTAGGTTGCTGGTGCCGTAATAGATTGATAGGTGTAGTAGTTTTTTGGCGGCGCGTAGTTCACGGTCGCCTTGGCTGATGAGTGCTTGGGTTACCGTGTATTCTTCTTGTTGTTGGGGGGTTAGGGTTTCTAGGTCTAGGTCTTGTAGTTCTGTGTATTTGGGGGCGTGTTTGGGTTCGGTTCGGGTTGGTTTGGTGGTGGTTTGGGTTAGGGCTTTTTCTGCCTGGTAGGTGGTGGTTTGGGTTAGGGCGGCTACGTGGTTGATGATGAGTTTTTTGTTTGCGGGGGTGGGGGTATTGTTATAGATTGTGGCGGCTTCTTGCAGGAATAGGTGTTGTGTTGCCGGGTTTGTGGGGTTGTTGATGTTCGCCTGGGCGTTGAGCGCGGCGATGGTTAGGGGTTTGATGTTGTTGTGGATGTATTGTGCGAACTGTTCGGTGGTGTTTTCTTTGAGGTAGTCGCAGGGGTCTTGGTTATTGGGTAGGGTTGTTGCCCATGATTGGGTTTGGTGTTCGGGTGCGACGTGGTAGGCGGCGGTTAGGGCTTTTTGGCCTGCTTTGTCGCCGTCGAGTAGGTATGTGATTGTGCCCGAGTCGCTGGTGAGTCGGGTTAGGGTGTTGATGTGTTGTTTTGTGATTGCGGTTCCGCTGGTTGCGTAGGTGTTGTGGTAGCCGTGTTCGTAGAGTGCGATTACGTCGAATTGGCCTTCTACGATGATTGCTTTTTTGGTTTCGCGGGTTCGCTGGTTGGCAGTGATGATGTCGGGATTGTAGAGTAGCTTTTCTTTTTGGAAGATGGGGGTTACTTTGCCGTTTACGTATTTGCGGGTTTCTTCGGGGTCGAGGGCGCGCCCCGTGAATGATACGGGGTTTCCTTGCATGTCTGTGATGGGGAACATTAGGCGGTTACGCCAGAAGTCGTATAGTTCGCCTGTTTCGCTGTTTTGTCCGCATACTCCGGCTAGGGTTAGTTCTTGTGCGGTGTAGTGTTCTTTGAGGTGGTTGGTTAGGCTGTTGCCGCCGGGTGCGTAACCGTAGTAGGGGTTGTTGGGGTTGAGGTTGCGGTTTGTGATTTGTTCTCGGGCGGGGTGGTCTTCGGGTAGTTCTTTGTATAGGTTGCGGTAGTGTTTCCAGGCGGCGGCGGTGATTTCTTTTAGCTTACGGTTACTGACCACAGATACGGTGTTGTTATCTGTGGGTAGGGGGATTGGGGGTGTTGCGCTTTCAGCAAGGTTTTGCACGGCTTCTACGAAGCTTACGCCGGTCTTTTCCATGATGAGGGTGATAGCGTCGCCGTATGCGTGGCACCCGTAGCACTTGTACGTGCCTGTGGCGGGGTTCACAATGCAGGACGGGGTGCGTTCGTCATGGAAGGGGCATAGGGTCTTGTAGGTAGAACCTGAACGTTGGAGGCGTGCGCCGGTGATTTCCTCGAAGAGTGTTTCAATCTTGTGTGCTTCTCGCACTTTCTGGATAAGCTCTTGCGGGTAGCGCATCTTTTTCTCCTTGTTGGTTCAGGTTCTACCTGGGGGTGTTAGTCTTCTTCTGTGGGGTGTAGTAGGTTGATTACATCATCTTGAATCGTTGAACCTACATGAATTTCGTAATTGGGTTCGTTGGTTTCTTTGTCGATGCCTACGAAGACGTAGGGGGCATCTGTGGCGATTAGGTTGCGGTAGACGGTCACCTTTTCGCGGGGGACATTTAGGGTGCGCACTTCATGAGTTTCTGGATGCTCAATGGTGAATGTAATGTCCACCGCGTATCGCGTTTCCAGGTTCCCTTCTTGCACGGCAACCATTTCAGCACCATTCTTGTATGTCGAAACGCAGGCAACACCCGCCTCCGCGAAATACACGTCCCCAAACCTTTTAAGATTATCTAGCGAGTTGCTAGGCTTATAGGTTGCGGTGGTGTACTTACGGGTGTGCATCTGTGCGTACAGCAGGTAGTACTTGGCGGGAATCATGTTCTGTGTTTTCCTTATCCGTTGATTTGCAGTGTGTAAGCCCCGAGGGGTTAGGTTCCTCTCGGGGCTTACATGTTGAGGTTAGTTCTACTTGCTAAGCAAGTTCGCTTACTGCCTTATCCAGTAGTGCGGGCACGAAGCCTGTGAAGTAGACAGTATCGGTCACTTCGTTATACTTTGCCGCGTTAGGTGCAATCTCAGTGTATCGTTCAAGGTTGCGTCCAGGTAGGAGGATGACGGGTGCCGCCGCTACCTCGTAGGTGCTGGTGATGTATTCGTAGAGTGCGGGGTCTTCTTCAATATTCAGAACTTCCCAGGTCTTCTCGGACGGTTCACCTAGCGCATTGGTCAGGTGCCGCTTAGTCATGTTGCACTGTACGCAGGCGTTCTTGCTTAGCACGATGATGGGGGTTTCGCTTTCTGCGATGGGGTGGCTCATGATGAGTGTTTCTCCTATAAGGGTATTTGTTTATTACGTTTTCAGTATAACACGTTGCCTGTAGTGTGGCAGGTGTAGTACTGATTCATATCTAGATTACCACAAGAAACTAAAAGCCCCGGCACATTCCGTACCGGGGCTTTTAGTCACATGTTGAATTAGAAAAACTGTAAGCAACTTTCAGACAGAATGACTACTTACATATAAGAGTGTATCACGTCGTACAACATCATTGCAACTCCACTAAATGTGGCGTTCGCAACAGTTAATGCTGGGTGACTTTTAGGGCTTCCCGGTGACTAAACAGGTCACATTGGGGGCTTTTACCGGATAGTTCGGTGACCATAAGGGGTGATAGGTGAGTCATAGGGGCGCTTATGGAGACCATCAGGGCTTCTTGAGTGACTATAGGGGATTCTTTGGGGACTATTAGGGCTCTAGGGGGGTGGTTATTTGGGAGTTTGCGGGGACTTTTAGGGGGTGACTATAAGGGCTCTACCGGGGACTATTTGGGAGTTTCCGCCACAGGGTATGACTGCCGCCGCCTTGTAATACCGGGGCGCTGGGGGTGTTTTGGGGTGGTGTGACTATAGATGGGGATAAAGATTATTACGCGCGTGCGCGAGACGTGCGGTAATGTCACCTACTGGATTGCGCTGGGGATTTGGATTGATTCTTGGAAGTCGGTGTATGGGTTGATGGGGTGTGTTTGGTTTCTGGGGTGGGTTTTTGAAGAGGAGGAATAAGAAACGCTTTATAATGGTGTACGTGCAGGTCTAGGTCATATTTCACTTATGACACACTCTTAATAAGGTGTAAGGTAAGAACCGACTGGACTGCGGGCTAAACCCGATGCTAAACTTATAACTCAACAACACATGTTGAACCCAAGAAAGACGACCCCCTAGTCCTTAGAGAGGAGCACAGACAGAAACATGACTACCGCATCTGACCTACTACCCGCCAACACCGGTGTAATGCCCGTGTCCCCGGCGGGTAATTCTGCTGTCTTCGCAGAGGTTGCAACGCCTAGCGTTACCGTTGAGTCTACCTACGAGAAGGCTCGCCGTGCCGCTGTGCTTGCCCATGCTGAGCGTAAGCGTGAAGCCGCCGCCCAGGGTTATGAGTACCACCCGTATAATGTGGCTGATTCTGACGGTTATTTCCTGTCTGACATGGAGCCTGATTCGGCTGAGCTTGGCCCTGCATCGCGTGAGTCTTGGGCTTACCCGTTGGCTTATGTGCATGGTGGTCTGCCTACTTCGGCACACTCTGTAGCGTCTGGTAAGGCGTTTAATGCCGCTGGTGTGTGGGAGCGTTCTTCTTTGGCTCGTGTGGTTCAGCATGTGCCGTCCGCTGTGCGTCTGCTGGACGGTTCTACGGTTGTTGAGATGCCTACGGGTGTTATGGCTCGTCGTTGCATGGCTTACATTGCGTCTCGTGTTATTGAGACTGGTAGCCGTGAGTTCTTCATTCCTTCTCAGGCTAAGACCCTCGCTCGTGCGGTGGGTCTACCTTCGCTGTCTTCTAATGGTTGCCAGCGTGCTCTTGAGGTATTCCGGATGTGCCTTGGCTTGCGTACTGTTATTCGTGAGCGTACTAAGGACGGTTCGGAGGGTGAAGTTCTTCACGCTTTCTCGGTTGCGGCTAACCCGGACGACCCGGAAATGGGTGTGCACTTCGCATCTGAGGGTAACCCTATGCCGGTTACCCGTGTAAAGGTTTCTGAGGAGTACTTCTCATACGTCACCGGCGGCAACATTGTTGCTATCCCCTCTGACATGTGGGAAGGTAAGGCTGTGCGTAGCTCGGCGGCGGCACTGGACGTGCTGGCTTTCGTGGTTGCCCGTGCCTCTACCCAGCGTTCAGCTGAGAAAAAGACCGGTGTATGGGTTGCATGGAAGCACATGACTCGACAGTTCGCGTCTTTCGCTAACACTATCCATAAGACCTACGAAACATACCGTAAGGCTGTAGAAGCTGTACGTACCCTGTTTGTTGCTATCGGCTCCAAGGACACTGTTTCCCTGGTTGGTAACGGCAACAAGAAGGGCTTCAAAGGCTTCGTGGTGAACTTCTACCGTTTCACCCAGAACCTTATCACCCCGGTTGCCTCCCCTGCCGATAGCACCCTATCCCCCACTATCAAGGCATCTGTGAACCGTGCAACCCTGAACGAAGCCGCCGCTGAAGGTGAGCCTGTCCTGGTTCCCGTCAAGGCGGAGCGTGAAGGGTCTAATTACCGTGCCGTGAACCTTGCCCTGCTATCCACTAAGGTTGAGAACATCACCGGCCAGTTCCTACCCGCTCTCAGTGACGAATGGGAACGAATCGTTGATACCGTCATGGAACGCTACATTGCGTCCGCTGAGAAGGGTAACGTTAAGCCCGTCGGCAACTGGACTGCATACGTTGAAGCGGCTATTAAGAACGACCCGAAGCTCCTCGAAGAGCCCGTACCCGCACGTCAGGTGACCGCAACCTACTCGAACCTGAAGAAGGCTGACGACGGTCTACCCGTAGCTGACCCGGCATCTATCCCGACCAGTAAGAAAGCCGCCCGCAAGGACACCACCTTCGGTAACGCACCCGTAGTAGACGAACCGAACACTGAAACTGAACAGCACGTAACCACCAGCACTATGCCTGCTGTGGCACATGCTGAGTTTGACGTGCTCACTGCCCGCCGTGACGAAGACGAAATTATCACCCTGAAGCACGGCACCAATGAGCACTGCGCATACGTTGCCGCCCTCAACGCTGGCCAGGTGATTGTAAACACCACCGAAAACTGGAACAAGAACATTATTGTCCCGCCCGTCCGAATCAAGGACGAAGACGGCAACTACACCTACCCGCACACCGGCACCAACGGCGGCAAGAGCGACGAATGGTACTGCCGACAGTTCACCATGAACGACTACTACACCCAGGTCAATAGGACTATCCGCCAGCTACTAGCAGAACGCAACGAAAACGCGCAGGCGGTAACCGAAACCACCGCAACCACTGACGTTGCACCCTGGGACGCTGACGACACTCTTACCGTAGACGAAAACGGCTACTACCGCCGTGCTGATGGAAGCTACGTATGGGGTGAAACCGACTACGACAACGGTATGACCGCTGAACAGCAGGCCGCCGAAGAAGAATACGCACGCACCCAAATCGAGGCATGGATTAACAACGCCAGCAACCGTACACCCCTTTTGGGTGCTGAAGAGCCGGAAACTATCGACGGCTACCCGATTATGTACTACTAAAATTGAACAGGTAGAAGCATAAATAAATAACCCCCGCCTAACTCAATCGAGAAAGGCGGGGGTTAAACCTTATTCAATTAAAAAACAAAATAAGCTTTACGGAATGTTGAGAACCTGACCAGGGAAGATAAGGTTCACATCATAGATGACATCAACATTCGCATCCGCGATAGCCTTATAACCACCAGCAACACCAAGCTTAGCCGCAATCAAAGAAAGCGTATCGCCACTAACAACCTCATAAGTGCTAGAAGCAACCTTCGGAGCCTGAATCACAGGAACAGGCTGAGAAACAACAGCAGGCTCAACCACAGTAGCAGGAGCCGAAGTCTCAGGTGCCGAAGCTACAGGCGGCTCAACGACAGGTGCCGGAGCCTCAACCGTAGCAACCGGTGCTGAAACAGCAGGCGCAACAGGCGCAGTATAAGTATTAGAAGCCACAGGAGTCTGAACATTAGACTGTGGCGCAACCACAGTAGCAGACTTGACAGTAGCATTAGACGGGTCAGTATAAGTCGGAGTAGCCGCACCCGAAAGACCAAGCTTAGCGGTACACGCAGGCCAAGCACCCCAACCCTGAACAGCTAGAAGACGTTCACCAGCTTCAATCTGAGCTTCCTTAGAAGCAGTCTGCGGTGAACCAGACATGCCCACACCATTCCACGACTGTTGCGTGAACTGTAGACCTCCATAGAAGCCATTACCGGTATTGATAGACCAATTACCACCTGACTCACACTGAGCCAGCTTCTCCCAAGTCGCCAAATCAGCGGCTTGCGAGGCAGGCGCAACCATAGTTGCGCTAGTAGCCGCCAAAACTAGAGCGGCGGCAGAACGACGTAGTAGTTTGCTTTTCTTATTCATTGTAGTTAGTGCTCCTCAAAGCGTCTTTTCGTATCCAACCCCATTTAGGGGTCTTCTGTCTCTGTACGTCTTGATAGTCTAACCCTGACACAGCAACCTGGCAAGGAGGGTCGTCACACCCTACCAGGGGAAACATCTGGTTTCTCCACCCCCACAACAGCGGGGGCGATAACGCCATGAAAGAATAAAACCATCGAGTAACCACTAGATGTGGGTACTCAGATACATAACAGGGGTCGCCCTCCGGTAGAAGAACCTCCCACCTTCGGGCGACCCGAAACTAGATTATAGCACAAACATTTTTGAATTACTAAGGATTGATTTGTTTGTCATGCTTGAACGCCTGTTCAATAAACCAAGCTACACTAGCAAACAGTGCGAATATGATAGTTGCCAACGGAACAGCAATACCTGAAAAGAAAGCCGTACCCAAAACACCCATAAACGTATTTGCGGGGCTCTGGAACACAACAGTGCCGTATCCGAAAGTCTTTACTTCACGGGCACGAACAAACCATAAGCCTAGACCCCATAGGAACCTGATACTCAAGGTGATAGCCGGTACAAGCCACAACCCAATCTTCAAGCCATAAGCTATCGGGAAGATAGCGGACGGGATAACGCCACCTTCAAAAATTGACTTCGCAATAGCCGAAACAATCGCGGGTGACGCAAAATATAGTCCAGCAACGACCAAGATGCTACCTAGTAGGTCTGCCCACCATATAGGCACAGCATGGTATTTGGAAAGCCACGGCAACGTGCTACGGTTCTCCCAAGCTAGAGCATTGAAAGCGAATTTAAACTCACTCATGCGAAGTAGCGTACCAATCTTAGGGCGAGCCTCTAGACCACCCATGCCGTCGCCAACAGCCATTTTCTTCTTCACCATTAGCGGCTCTTCAGGTTCTCCTGGCTGTCGCCCAAGGTTAGCTTGCGACTGTTGGGGTGCCGGTGTTGGTGTTGTTGGTGCTGTCGTGGAAGATGTTCCAGACGTGCCTGGGTTATGGGTTTGTGCGTACCTGTAACCGCGCGGCTTACCTTGCGAATTTGTTGCATTAGCCTGGGTAGCCGCAAGCCCCTTCTTCTTAGCCTTAGCCGTCTTCTTCTCATGCTTCTTAACAGCCTTAGCCGCTAGAGCCGCCATATCCTTATCAGACGTGCCCTTACCCCAAATGTCACCACCAGGGTTTTGAGACTCAAACCGGCACATAGGGCAAACAGATTTACTATCTCGAACATCCCACCAGTGCAAAGGGGAAACCTTACACTGCTTCAAATACTTATAGGACGAACCATCACGAGTAAACAACTCATCAAGAACAGCGATAGCTTCATCAAAAGACGGGCGCTTAGCCGGGTCAGCATCCAACCCACGCCCAATCAGCTTATGGACACGAGACGGGATAGCCGCATACTCAAGCTTCGGGTTCTTCTTAAAACCCTTCGGCAACGACGGAACAAACGTCGGATAGATACTACGCTGAATCAGCTTAACCACATCCAGCTTCTCCCCCTCCTGAATACAGGAAGTAGGGTGCGTTCGACCCATCAGGGCATTAAACAGCATGACAGAGAACGCGAACATATCAGTAGCAACCGTGCGCCTATTCTCAACGTCACGGTAACTACCCTCACTGATTTCAGGTGCCGTAAACTCAGGCTTACCGACAGTACACGGGTACACCTTATCGCCTGCCGTAATCTGCGCACTATCAGCATCAACGATACGAACAGTAGTATCTTTAGACACCAGGATATTAGACTCGTTAATATCACCCACCATATGCCCTACCGCATGTACCGCATCAACAGCGGCGGCAACATTCCTGCTCATGAGAAGGGCGTGCATGATAGACCAGTCAGGGAACAAACGCCTACGGTGCAACGTGTGGGCAACAGCCATGAACGTCTCGTAAGTGTCCATCTGCAACCGCTTCATCAGAAACCCGGCGAACTTACCATCCGAACGGTATAGGTTACCCAAATTCCAGACAATAGAATCAGTAGCTGGGACACTAGCAAGCATGGCAACACACTTAGCTTCACGCTCAGCACGCTTACTCTCATCATCATGGTAAATCTTACCCACCAGAGAACCAGCAGAACCAAGAACAGGCGAAGCAATATGAGTTACCGGGTAGACGGCACCCTCACCACCCTTACCCAGCGGTGAATCATCTAGAGAAACAGAAAAGGTAGAACCATCATGAAGCTTAACTAGATAATCTGTCACTATTACTCTTCCACCTCACGGAACCTAGACACAAGCCTGTTATTATCCTCAAACTCAGGCACAACCTGAACCTTACTATGATGAATACGCAACGCCGAATCCTGCCCCTTATTCAAACAGCCAGCAATCGCAAACGTCGTATCATCATTAAGACGTTTGTTTGACTCAAGGAACTCAAGGAAGCCGCCAGCCTGACCAGGTGACAAAAGCATCAACTGTAGCGGCATGTCATCGCCCACAAACAGGTTACCTTCCACCTCTTCCTGCCTATCAGCAGAAGCAGGTGACACCATCACATTCTTCAAACCATCCGAAGAAACCAGACACCAGGTAGCACCTGAACCCCACGAAACAAGAATCCGTGGCTTATCGTTAGACGTAAAAGAAGTAATATTAGGCGAATCCCAAAACTCAACATGCGATTGGTAGAACGGTGCCGAATCGGAATGGTCACCCACAACAACAAACGCATCACCAAGAGTTACCACAGCAAACGACTCTTCACAAAAAACAGCCGCCGCAACCGTGCAACCCATCTGACGGAAATCCTCAGCACTACGAACAGAGCTAATCGAAACAGAAAGAGCTTTGAGAAGTAGTTCCTTCAACGCATACGAATCACCCTCAACTGAACCGGAGGGGGTGAACAGCTCCAACGCCGCACGAGCCTCAGAAACCATGACATCAGCGACTAGGCGTGCACCCTCACGAGAACGAGCCAAAGAACCGGCACCATCACAGGCAACAATAACACCACGACCTGCCTCATCAACCCAGAAACCGTAAGCGTCTTGGTTCGTTGAATCGTCATGAGTATAAGGGTTAGGGGTGGTAGCACCAGATGCCAGGCACCAATCGTAAGAAAGCTTAACGGTCATAGAAATATAATCCTCAATAATACAAAATAAGTGAATAGAAAAATTGGGGTGGGCGGCACATAAAACCACCCACCCCTCAAACTAATAATAGCTGACTAGCTACCGGTCATAACCCAGTTAAAATCACTATCAGCACCAGTCGGTGCCGGGAAACTCACCGTCTCATCAGTACGAGAAGCAGAACGAGTCTGAACCGAAGCAGAAAGCCACTCAAAGAACTTCAACATCTTACCCGGTGCCAACGGGACAGGAATCTTACTAGGTGAAGACGGGTAAGCGTTCAACGTCTCAAAAGTCTTCATATCCCATTCCTTATCCCCTGACGGAATATAAACAGGCATAAACATCCAACGGTGCTTGCTAATCTTCTCACCTAGACGTTCCACCACATAATCCTGAATGGTCTTACCCGGTTCAGTGGGGTGCGGGTCATCATTATCTGTAGCCCAACCATCAGTGATAAGGAAAATCATAGGCGCATAGTGCGAAACGCCGTCCTTGTTATAGTGCTTCAGACGCTCTTCAATCGCATCAATCGCCGCAAGGATAGCGGCGTTCGTAGACGTTGCACCCATAGGCTCAAAGTTAAGCTGATTAAACTTAGGGTTCACGCCCACAGACTCAAGCTCAGCTGAAGAACCAGGCTCAGCAACCTCAGCAGGTGTAGCGAACATGGTAGGCGGCGCAACATCAGCACCATACATAATGTACGAAATATCAGCACGAGCCGAAGCCACAAAATCCTTAACCAGCTCATCCTGCAACAGCTCATGGCCACGCTTCAGCTCATCAATCATAGGGTGTTCACCCATAAACATAGAACCGGAGCAGTCATAAATCATGACCACAGGGCAACGGTCTTCATGGTTATCCTGGAACTGCTTCTCAGCCCAGTTAGCCTTGAAACCTTCATCTAGTAGAGCAATCTGTTCATGTGCCATAAATTAAAAACCTTAATATAGAAGTAATTTAAGGCACATATAGCAGGAGTCGAACTAGTTACGGCGCACAGACTTTACTGTAGAAGCGGAAGGTGAAGCAGTCGGTGAAGGCGTAGGCGTTGCTGTAGCATACCTATTCTCACTCTTCGCCGGTTCCTTAGAAGCGACATTCTGATTCGGCTGAACAACCACCGTACCAGTTGTAGCCTCAGCCTTAACCGGGGTACGGGAAATCGGGGCAACCGTCTTAGTCTCAGACGTAGCCGCAGGAGCCGGGGTAGCTTCAACCGTAGGAATAGCGGTAGGACTTGTTGCAGGTTCGCGAACAGGTGCCGCAGGAGCCGGTTCAGGTGTTGCCGCCGGTGATGCTGTGGTTTCCGTCGGTGCGGGTGTTTGAGTTTCCGTTGAAGGAATCTCAGTTACCACAGGCTTACGTACACCCTCAGCAGTGGGCGTAGGCTTAGGGTACGCACCATCTACGGGTGTACCCTCAACCACAAGGTTATATTCATAATTGAACAGGAACGTAGAAGCCGCCGAGGTTCCATCTTCACCAATGGAGGCACCGGAACAAGTGATAAGGTAAACCTTCTTGTCACCATCCTTGCGCCAAAGCTCAGTATGGGAAGCCAAATCCTCTTGCTTCACAAGATACATTCCTGTAATTACAAGTTCATGGCGGGTACCCGTCTCATCATTCATGAATACGTGCGAACACTCAGATAGCCTATGCAGGTATCCCCAAGGCGACAAATTACCGTCATTCAGATTGATGTGACCAGCTAGAATAGATGCACCCGTATTGGAACTCAACGGCGAACCGGAAGCATACCAGACACCATTCGGTGCGGCAGGAAGCGTCACCTCATTATTGCTAAAACCAGACGGGAGAACATTAGCGCCCTGAGTCACCTGAAGCCTAGACTTCAAAGAAGGTGCCCACCAGCCAGCGCTACGCCCATTCATGCCACTAGGCGGCTCATTACCTGAACCATTAGCCGCCGTAGGGTATGTAGGGCAAGACGCATTATGGAACTCGGTAGAGGGCTTAGGGGCAAAGAGTAGACCCTTATCTGTTACACCCATACTGTCGCTACCGTTATAAGTGACACTACCACCATGACCATCATCGCCTTTAATCTGGGCATGTAGACCGAACAGGTCATCAAGCCCACTATACATACCATCAGCCGCCGCGCCTACAGCGCCATATGAGCGCGTAAGATAGGTTGAATCACCCAAGTGTACACCCCAGCCGGTAAAGAAGCCCACAGAGGCCACGCAACCCGCTACAGCAGGGATAATGACCTTCTTATTAGTCCACCATGCAGGCGCATCAGGCTCAGTAGTCTCTGATTCCTCACCTTCAACAACAGGGTCGGTCAGCGTATCAGAGTCCTGCCTCCGGCGCTTCAGCTGGAAATTAAACATAAAGGGGTACAACCTTTCAATAAACATAAAAATTAGGGGTACCATAACGGCGCTTACCCAACTATTCTAAAGCTAGATAAGCGCCGTTACAAACCATTAGGAATTATCGCGACTTACGGGAACGCTTAATACGCGAACCAGCAATCAAGATACCAGCGGCACCAGCAGAAAGACCAGCGGCAAGGAACGGGATAGCCGCCGGGGAAATACCGGCACCAATATTAGCAACACCAGCCGCACCAGTACGCAAGGTCTGACCCTTAACCGCGCTAGTATTCACAACAGGCGTTCCATCAGATGTAGAAGTACGCACAGCAGAAACAACCGGCGTACCCGTATTAGTTACAGTACCACCCAGCGTACTCTCAACTACCTCACCCGTATCATTAGTAGTCACAGAACCACCATCAGTGAAGCGAGTTACAGTAGTACCCGTAGAAGCATCAGTCTTGATGGACTCAACAGGTGCGGTACTCACAACACGACCCTGCGTATCATGGCGAGTCGCATTATCGTTAGGAATGTCAGCCTGTGCCGGGGCACGGTAAGCCGCATCTGCCTTCTTAGAAACCTCAGCCTGGATAGCCTTAGCTTCCTCTACCTTCTTCTCCTCAGTCTTAGGTGCTGGGGTAGTGTCTTCGGTAGGTGCCGGGGTAGGCGAATCGTCCTTCTTCTCAGTCTCAGGCGAAGGAGTAGGGGCAGGTGTAGGTGCTGGGGTAGTGTCTTCGGTAGGTGCCGGGGTAGGCTCAGGTGCAGGCTCAGCCTTCTTAGTCAAAGTAATACGCGCCGTACCGTGAGCCTTAACCTCACCAATGAACCAGTAGTCCTTATCTGGCTCTACCGTATCAGCTGAAGCTAGACCAGTCTCAATCAGACGGGAACCCTTAGCAACCTCACCACTAGAACCAGCAGGGTTACCAAAAGTCAGACCTTCAGGAATCTGGACAGAATTACGCAAAGCGTCTAGAGACACAAAAGTGTAAGGGCTAACAACGTCAGAATCGTTGAAAATCACCACGTCCTGATAATCAGATGACGACTCCGAAGCCTGCAAACTAGCAGTAAAACGGGTATTCACATCCGAAGAATAAACGACACCACCATCAGTCAGGTGCCAATTAATAGCAGACGAAGTACCAGTATCAGAAGCATTAGCCTCAGCATTAGCGCCAGCAGTAGCAGTATCACCAGCGGCAACAACAGCTGTAGGCGAAGGCTCAAGCTCCTCCGCAATTACGGGCGACAAAGCGCCACCCGCCACAAGGCCGACTGCAACAGTAGCACCGGCACGTACAAGGGTCTTCCTGGAAGTAACCATATAGTCTCCTAAATAAACAAACAAAAAATCTTCTACGCGAAACTATAGCGCAGGCTTACATTGAAATGTAAGGAATAGAATCCGGCTGTGACTCACGAGCCGCCACACCCTTACCATTAAGAGGCTGGAACTTAGGGCACATCTTAGCCAGCGGACACCAAGAGCACAAGAAAGAAGGCGAGTAGGTGAACTCGCCACTCTCCGAAAGCTCATCCAGCGCCTTATCAGCAACACCATAAGCATTGCGCACCCAAGAATCAAACTCGGCGGCAACCGGCGAAACATCATCACTAGTCACTAGCGGCGGCACCGACGCAACATTAGTAGCGCTTTCCACAGCGGGGTAAAGAAGCTCAGCACGCTCAACACCCAAACCGTTCTGCTGACCAAGAATCATATACGAGTACTGTTGGAAAGCCTCAGCGAAACCAGGAGGCAAATTCCAAGAAACAGTACCATCTTCAGCAACGGAACGTTCAGGAAGTCGAGCAACAACCTGACCCTTCAAATCACCCGTGCGCTTCTTCAACTCAATCTCATAAGCCTTCATCTTAGAACCAGTCTTATAGTCCTGAATGACAGGCATACCGTCAGAACCTACAGCTACACGGTCAATAATTCCGAACGTCTCACGGGAAGCCTCACCAATACGACCTGAAATGGGGTACTCCAGCGGCGAACGGTCACCCGGAACGTCCGCAAGCTTAACATCTGCCGGGGTTTCAATAGGCTCACCGATACGTCGGAAGCTGAAACCCATCTCGATAGTAGACTTCAACCAGTCTACCTGTTCCTCATCATCACGGATAAGGTCATACTTCTCATGTTCAAGAACAGTAGGCAAAAGCTCTAGTGCCGCTTCTACGGTACGCTCTAAAGGTTCCAGACGCATAAGCTTCTCAAACACAGCATGGAACGCGCTACCACGAACCATCTCCGGGGAATCAGTCTCAATGCCAAAGTCAGTACTATAACGCTGAACCACCATACGTGCATGACACCCATACAATGCCATAACCAGAGACGGCGACAGCTTAGAACCAGATAGCTTAGCAAGCATCTCAGAATCGGAAACCTTCAGGCTATCCTCAGTAATAAACGCTTTAATGTCTTCAATCGGTACGCTAGATGTGGTAGTAGTCTCAATAGGCAACATGTCAGATTCGACACTGGCAACAGTTGAGACGCTACCCTGATTCTTCATCGCCTCCAAAGCCGCCTTGAGAGCCGCCACCGGACTATGTGTGGTCACCATAGGCAACGGCGCGCCACGCTCCGCAGGTGTAAGAACATACCCCTGCTGTAGAGAAGGGGGCATCTGTGCCATAAGCGGCGGGCGGTTTGTAATAGCTTTCAAAGCGCGTGACTTATCAGGTGACAACATTCAGGAAATCAGCCTATCTTGTAAAGAATCATTAAAAATAAAGGTGGGCAAGGTCTGCATAGAAACCTTACCCACCCATTATACCAGGGGTAATGCCACCTATCCTAGTGCACCTGAACTGTAAACCTGAGATGCAAAAACCAACAGATTAAACGTTGAGTGCATAATCAAAGACGGCACCAAAGAAGCATGCTTATACGATAGATAACCCGAAACGGTACCAATCACAAAAAGGTAGACGAGTAAAGCGCCGCCGGTCACCGTGAAAGTAACACCATGCATCAAAGCAAACAGGAGAGCCTGCCCCGCAATGAGCATCCACGGGCGCACCTTAAATGCAGAGAGTCCGAACTCAAGGATAATGCCACGGAAAATCAGCTCTTCAGCAAGAGGCGACAAAATCACAATCGCAAAGAACCCAGCGATAACACCCAAATTGCCAACAGTGTACATAGTGCTAGTAGACCCAGCGCCACCAGACAAGGCATTAGCACCACTCATAACAAGTAGCGCAACCACAAAAACAGTTACACCACCCGCAAGACCACGCCACCAGTTACCCCAATCACGCCAACCAGAAAGCCACATAAACCCGCGCGAATGGGTGACAGGGATAACCTGATTAAATCCGAAAGCGCCACCACACGCAATGAAAGCAAGCAAAGCGGCAAGAACAAGCATCTCTACACCATTAGGGGTAGCAACAAAAGCCGGTACAGCCGCACCAACAAACAGCCAACCCACAAACAGTGCAAACAGGCAAATCGAAACGAAACACGAATAGGCTAGAACAACTTCAGGGCGCGACAAATGCCCACGCGAACGCCACGGCGCAATCGGGTAAAGCCACACCGGAAAATCATCAACAGGGCTTCCGTTATTATCGGAGGTGTTTTTCTTGGAGGTAGTAATCATGTGTAGAATTATATCGGTAAAACCAGGTATTACTGTAAAAGGTAAACCCACTGTACAGGTCATCACCCGAACATGTATGCTGGAAGGACACACCCAAAACACATAGTGCAAGGTGTACCCCTATAAGACACGTTGGAAGGAATAGTACTTTGGCTAAGAAGCCGGTAGGTGTAACGAAAGTAGAAGACGCAGAAGGTAAGCAGAAGGCGCTTGATGCAGTCCTGGGGCTTATCAACAAGAACTACGGTGCCGGTGCCGTACAGAAGCTTGGCGAAGCAACCGGACTTGACATTGAATCCATCAGCCTCGGTGCCCCGTCCCTGGATATGGCGCTAGGTATTGGCGGTATCCCGGCTGGTCGTGTCATTGAGATTTATGGCCCTGAGTCGTCTGGTAAGACCACGGTGGCACTACAGGCAGTCGCATCAGTTCAGAAGTCGGGCGGAACCGCCGCGTTTATCGACGCTGAGCACGCCCTAGACCCCGTATATGCCGCGAACCTTGGTGTGGATATTGACTCGCTTCTAGTGTCCCAGCCTGATACGGGTGAGCAGGCGCTAGAAATCATGGACATGCTGGTTGGTTCCGGTGCGGTGGATATTGTGGTTGTGGACTCGGTAGCCGCCCTAGTGCCCCGCGCTGAAATTGAGGGTGACATGGGCGACTCGCATGTTGGTCTACAGGCACGTATGATGAGCCAGGCGCTACGTAAGATTACAGGTCGCCTATCTGGAACCGGAACTACCGCAATTTTCATTAACCAGCTTCGAGAGAAGATTGGCGTGTTCTTCGGCAACCCCGAAACCACAACCGGCGGCAAGGCGCTCAAGTTCTACGCATCGGTACGTATCGACATCCGCCGCGTAACCACACTCAAGGACAAGGTGGGCAACCCTATCGGTAACCACACGCGCGCGAAGATTGTTAAGAACAAGGTAGCGCCGCCCTTCAAAATGGCAGAGTTCGACATTACCTATGGTAAGGGCGTAGACACTCTCGGTAATATCCGTTCTATGGCTGTTGAGCAGGATATTGTTCGACGCTCCGGCGCTTGGTATTCCTACCCGCCGGGCAACCGCGAAAAGGAAACCCCGAACAAAATGTATGTTCAGGGTGAAGAGAACTGCAAGGCATGGTTTAGCGACCCAGCTAACTATGAAGCTATCCTAGAGATTGGCAACAAGGTAGCGGCAACCTACATGCCAGAGTACAAGTATGTCGCATACGCCGCCGATTTTGACGACCCCGTTATCGACTACGACCCGGAAACCTACCAGGACACGTCAGCAGTAGGCGGTCTAGTAGACACCGAAACAGGGGAAGTGGACGACGACTTCCTCAGTGGGCTAGAATAGGGTAAGTAACCCACAAAATATGGGGTGGGGCACCAAGAAAGGTGCCCCACCCCATTCAACCCACAAGGAACGAAGGGAACAGCCACATGCCCGGCAGTATCGAGCAGATTGAAGTACTAACCCACAAGATGCGTAACCGCCTAACACGGTACCCCACCACTACGGCGGTCATTCGCAAGAGTCTGGAAGAGCAAGAGCTACCCGAGGAAGAGTTGGACGTAATCATCAGCACCCTAACCAGTGAAGGGTTCCTGAACGACGCGAACTATGCCGCCGAATATGTCTACAGTATGCGCCGCAAAGGAAAGTCACCTGAAATCATTAGGCAGGAACTAGCACTCAAGGGAGTAGACGAAGACATCATCACGGAAGCCTTGCAGGAATCCGAGAGTAATAACCATGTAGAGGTTGAGCGTCTAGCTGAAGAACTTCTCACCAAAGAGCTTGCAAAGACACCACTGGAATGGGGAAGTACGGATAAGGTGCTACGCCGAACCTACGGTAAGCTTCAGCGGCTAGGATACGACCACGAGACGGCAGAACCGGCTATCACTAAAGCGCTAGATAGTCTGCTCGCAAAGATGCCACCCAAGCTGTAACCATGCGCAAAAAGCGGGGCTAGGTACCTATCTGAATGTTAGGTACCTAGCCCCGCTTGAACTATCCCCAAAAGGTAATCAAATCGAGTTAAATCATAGTGCGTCCACGGCTACCGTGCTCACTAATAACTTCCATATCTTCACCCCAAGTAGACATGACAGTATCATCCGCATCTTCATCAGCCTTCTGTCCGAAGGTCAAAGTACGGCGGTTACCGTTCTCATCCAGCTCGTCAGTGTAGACGGTGGTCTGACCGTCCTCAGTCTCAATGTCGATAAGCTCTTCCTCAAGACCAGCAAGGACGGGGTTAGCGGCGCGCCACTCATCAATATACTCAGGTGCGGCATAGAAGCCCTGGAAGTCCACAATAGAACCATTCAGGTAAGCCTTACCTCGACCCTTAATGTGAGCAGGAATGAGGGTACCCTCACCAGACTCAAGAGTCATACCAGATGCGGCGGCGGTGAGCCTACCAGCGGCAATACGGCACATAAAGTTAGAACGAATCTCACCAGAAATAATCTTAGCGTCAGGCCTCTGCATCGCCAACACAAGGTGAACACCCGCCGCACGACCAAGACGCGCAATAGAACCAATCAGAGTAAGCGCCTCGCCCTTCAAAAGGTCATCCGCTTTACCCTCATCAGTCTTCACACCAGACGGTGAAAGAAGCTCAGCCGCCTCATCGACCATCACCATAAGACGCTGATAAGAACCCTCATCAGGTTCCGGCAAGTCCTTATAGTTATTGACCTGCTCATCCTCCATCAGAGAATACCTCTGCATCATAGTCTGCTGAGCAAACCTGAGAACGGTCAGAGCATCCTCAAGAGTGGTAGCAATACCAAGAACCACAGGAAGATAAGGTCGGTAGACAGAAAGCTCAACTTTTTTCAAGTCCACGCCAATGAAACGCCAATGCTTCGGGCGCATAATAGCCTGGAAAACAAAGTTGCGCTGTAGTACACTATTGTGCGTAGGAATAGACACACCATCACAGCCGCCTGAACGGTACATCCTCGTGCGGCCACCCACAACAAAGCAACGCGACTTGACCGGGGTAGTGCATTGAATATCCTTAACTTTAACGGGCAAAATCACTCCAAAACAAAACTAGAACAGGCACGGAAATAGCGTCCCGCCAATAGAACCCAAAATGTTCAAGCCCGGCGAGACGCTAAATCACATATTCAAAAAACTAATCAACTAGAGAACTGACCAACTCAGCCTGTTCAGAAAGCTCAGGGAACGTAATATCAAGTACCGCCTGAACATCAATACGGTAACCCTTCAAGCCAAGGCCACTCTCCAAGAAACGCTTCTCACGAGACACAACACCCTGACCGAAAGCACGTAGAGCCTTCGCATACATGTCTGCCTGCTGACGGCCACCAAGGGAAGCCGCGCGAGTAGGTGGAACCTTAAACGGCTCTTCCTCATACTCGCCAAGAGCGCCCAAAGTGTACAGGTAATGCTTATAGTTGGTGCCACCCGCATTATCGGCGGCCTTCTTGACACTCTCATCAAGACCCGTAATGAACCAAGCTTCATCCTGAATGTTATTCTCACGCAGAATGTCCTGAAGCCTCAAAACAGCCTGCTTCATACGTGCAAGCTCATAGGCGGACTGTAGCGACTCCATCAGATACTCGACAGAAACCATGTCCGCTGACTTGACCTCAAAAGCGTAACCGACCTTATCCCACTCAACGTTGAGGAACGCGGTAGGAATCTTATCAATTGCCAGAACAAGCGGGTCATTCGGGCGTTCCTGCATCAACCTACGCCAGTTGTTGTAGGCTGTCATCTGCAAGAACGCCTCGGGTGCACCATCAGTAACAGCGGGAATGTTTTCCTTCAACCATTCCTGGACGGCACCATAGTTCTGCGGGTCGCGGATAGGGGTATGTAGACTCAAAATGTCTCCTAATAAGAGGTAGAATGTAAGATTTTTAAAGTGTTAGATAAGACATAGCGCCAGATACCGTAAGCACGTTGCATTACCATACAGGCATGAAGAAGTCAAAAAAGAGTGTGGCACCCACAAAGGCGTAGATGCCACACTCCAAAAATTCTAAATAAAGCCCTTCAACGCATCGCCAAAGAACTCAGCCTGACGGTCACGAACCTTCACCGGGGTTCGAGCAACAAGGGTTACTAGACCAACATCAATATACCCTTTACGGTCATCGGGAATGTCGTCATAGAACTCATCAAGTAGTTCAATGAACTTATCGTTATCCGTGGGCTTGAATGGTGCCTTATACCATTCGTCATAACGAAGAAACTTCAGTACCCCTGGTATCTTCTCTGGCTGTGTCGGGTCAAGCTTGTGCTCAGGGTTATCAATATCTCGCGGGTGAATATTGATGATGCCACGAACAAACACTCGACCGCCGCCACCAAGATAGCTACGCCAAAGATGCAAAGCCTGCTTCATACGAACATACCTGGGGCGGGCACTATTAGCGTGAATGATAGCAAAGTTCAGCTTCTTCTTAGCACGCGGCACCCTAAACTGGTAGTTCGCACGCGGGTCGTCCAAATCCTTACCCGAAGCCCACATCTTAGAGTCAATAATCCAGACGTTAGAACCAATCACAACAACATGGTCAGTATCCGGGGAATCGACAAGACCTGTATCTTCATCAGGGCCATTAAGCACGAGCTTTTCCTCTTTCAGGTCTTGCTCATCTTCACCGTAATGCGCCTCTACCTCAATGGCTGTATCCATGTAGTCGCCCTCTTTACGGGGAATAGACACAGAGTGGCAGATAACAACATCTGGTTTATCGTCAGCCCACTTAGCCAAAGCCTTAGCGGTCAGCTCTTCACCCTTCAAACCAGCCTTAACGTTCTCACGCTGACGCGCCGTGTTCTTCCAGTCCTTCGGGGGGAACTCGATAGCGTTCTGCAAACTTGCACCTGGCACACCGAAAGTTCGGGAAACAGCACGACCGCCCGGCTTGTCCCATTCGTCAGCTGGGGGTGGTTCCTTGATGTGCTCAATCACCTTAGATACACGTTCACGGGCACGCTTAGCGCGGGTCGCCCCGATGTGGTCAAAGTAACCCTCTGTGGGCATCAGCAAATCAGCGTACTGTTCCGGGTTTTCACTGGGTATGCGTTCAGGCTCATCATGGCGTTTGCCAGCCTGCATTGCCGCAAACGCTTCAGCAAACGATAGCTCTTTAGGCATCGGTGTTATACTTCCTCACTATGTAGTGTAGCGTCCGTGAAAGTGACACTACCTAGACCATCTGTATTAGAATCACATGTGAGGGGTGCTTTACCTTCCTCACCTGCTGGGACATCATCAATCGCGAATGTGCATGTTCCAAAATCCTTGGAGTCAGACCACGGCATAGAGTATGCTTCGCTACCTGTCATATGGACGGAGCCAATGATAGAGTATGCGTTAATATCGCCGTCGTTCTTGACTACCGCATAGTATTTGCCGTCTTCACGTTTAATACCGTCTAGGGTGACGTGTCCACCATCAACAATTTCAGCTTTAGTGGTTCCGGTGGCTTCAAAGAGCTTATTGCCAACAATCTGTTGGTTGATGATGCTACCAACAGCGAATAGTAGGATAGCGATAGCTACACCGGCGGCACCACGTCCGCTAGGTGTTCCAGGGATTACGCCTTTGAAGAGCCTTCCAAGAATGGGAATCTTGACGAACTTAGACAAGAATCCAGCAATACCATCAAGGACATTCAGTGCAATTTCCTTGAAGTTGAACTTAGATTCTTTAGCACCCTCTACAGATTCATCAATACCTACCTGTTCATGGCTCAGCGGCTCTTCAGGGGTACTTTCTTCATCTTCCCCATCTACCCATTCCTCATCCTCAAAGCCCTCGGAGGTGCCTTCAGGGTCTCCTGAATCGGTATGTAGCCTCTCCCACCACTCGTAGTCTTCATCATCTAGCGAAAGCGCATCGATTTTAGGTAGTGAAAGTAAGAAGTCCTCAGCCCACGGCTGATAGTTACCCTCTTCATCTGCAATAATGAGGGTGCCTTCCTCATCACGAGGCACGTCTTCTACATCGGGAACTTCGTACTCTTCTTCGTAATCTTCAGCGTACTCTTCATCTTCATCTTCTTCGTCATATTCCCCGTCGTCATCCCACTCTTCGTCGCCTTCTTCGTACTCTTCCCCGTCTTCATCTTCATCTTCTTCATCATTAAGAAGCTCTTCATCATCTTCTTCTTCTTCATCGGCAGGTGAAGCTACAGTCTTAGGCTGTGGCGGCGGCTCGACACTAAAGTATTCCTCTGCTGGATTACTAGGGCTAATAGAGTCATGTGGCTCTTCTTCGTAGTAGTCATCATCATCACTATCATCGGTCAATAGAGACATGATGCTTTCACCCCAGGAGTCGTCAAACTCATCAAGGCTCTTAGCGCCACCATTAGCAATGACTTCCTCTTTTAGAGCCTCAATGTCGATAGCTTCATCTTCGCCGTACTCATCCTCGTACTCTTCGTATTCCTCATCGTCATACTCATCGTCCCAAGACTCAGACTGCTCAACCTCTTCAAGGTCTACTTCAACCTCATCTACAGACTCATCCACAACAGGCACGGCCACCGTAGCGTCTTCTACGGTGGTTTCACTGATAGCTTGCTTAGCTTTCTCATTGTAGGTGGGCTCACGTCGCGGAGGGGCGACAGGAACACCGTTGGCCTGCTTCAGAGACGATAGTTTGATAGCCATATGGAAATCCTGGGGTTGGGGACAAAAGAAAAGGGGTGCTTGACTCATAGCTTTTTAAGTCAAGCACCCCAAATAGTTAGCCTTGCAGAGCCGCAGGATTCAACGTAGCAAGATGGGCACGCATCCTAAGTGTTGCCTTCAACCATGCGATAGTAAAAATGTCGTTCTCATCAGAGGCGTTCCAAATGCCCTTAAACACACGCTGGAACATTTCGATAATCTCAAGGGCAACCTGCTCCGGGACACGCTTACTCATCTCGTGCAGAGCAAAGGTCTGCTTCTGCAAGTCATAGAAAGGCAACTTATCCATCGGAACCTGAGCGTTACCTAGCTTAAACGTGTAGTTAGTCATAAGAACCATCGCCTCTTCGGTACCAGCACGCAGAGCACCCGAAATGTCCTTAGCACGCTCAAGACCATCATAAAGCCCGGACAGGTTACCGTAAATAGCGTACTTCAAAAGACTAGTAGCAACACCCTCATTAGCATCATACATATTCGGGTTACGTAGATACTCTTCAAGACACTTCAAAGCACCACGAGCCGAACCCTTAGCGTTACGTGCACACCACGAAGCACCCGTAGATGTCAGCTCAACACCCTCAACACGCGCAACCTTATACAAATATTCCTCAAGAGTAGAAACAGGAATATTCTTAAAGTTATACGACTGTACACGGGTAACAATGGTTTCTTTAACCTTATTCATCTCAGTAGTACAGAATATGATAGGGACAGTCTCAAGACCCTCTTTATTCTCAAGATACGCAAGAAGCGCATCCCACGCCTGGTCAGACAACGCATGGCACTCATCAATAATGATAAACGGTGCCTTCATCATCTGCTTAATGCTTCCACTCTGAATGATAGAACGGACTTTATCAACACCGCCCGCCTCGGAAGCAACGAAGTAAGCCATACCGCCGTGCTTCTCGTTATCAAATCGGACACACGATTCGCAGACAAGGCACGGGTCAGCTGAACCTTCAGGACGGTTCTCACAGTTCAGCGCCTTAGTGAAAACCTTCACCGTACTAGACTTACCCGTGCCAGCCTTACCCTGGAAAAGACGACCCTGCACGTGGCGACCCTCGATAATGTCACGCTTGAGCTGTGCAACGATTTCGTCCTGGCCTATGAAGTCGTCCCAGATTTTAGGCTGGTACTTGCGGTGAAATTCTGTGTATGTTCCTGACTGTTCAGCTGTCATTAAAGTTTCTTCCTAACGTAGTAGATTGTTTGATAACTAAATTGTATAAGAAAAAGAGTTGGAGGTTCCAATTTGGAACCCCCAACTCTCATATTCACAATCACAAGCATCTTAGGAAGGTTAGCTGATTGAAAGTTATCCAATCTGCTTAAACTAGTTTAGCATGTGTGGCACTAGTCTGTGCAAATTCGTAACCTACTTCTTACGCAAGTTTTTCTTAGTCCGCTTACTCAGTGCCGGTTGGCGACTATACAGCTCCTCGGCACGTTGTACTAGCGGCGGCAACTTACTCTTAGTTTGATTAAGCTCACTACCTGAGATGATGCCAATATGCAGATACTTAGAAGGTGAACCATCTACACGGCGAGTCGTATCAGGAAGGCTTAGCTCAATCCTGTGCGGCTTACCATTCTTGCAGGTAGCGTTCGTAGTATCCATCAGAATAGGTACAACACCGGCGGGCGTATTGGCGATAACCTGCTGGTAAAGCCAGTTTTCAATGTTCTTACCCTGGTAAGTAAGGCGGCTAACACCATTCAAAGAAATCTTGCCGGTAATCTTAGACACCAACTGCATAAACAGGTTAGGCGAAGTTTCCATCACTAGAGACGAATTGAACTGCACCGGGAAAATCTTATAGGCACGCTCACCTACGATAAGTACCGATGAAGCCTTACCCTTCTTCTTCGTATATTGCGGCTTATAGAGCCAATCAGGGTGCTTATCAGCGTCAGCGTTTACAGATTCTTTGAACCTCTCAAGGGACACAAAGGCAGGCATATCTTCTTTACTGTACCGTAGCCTACTGCTGTACCTATACCACAGCAGGCTAACAGCCAGGAAGAACCCCATCTGCGCCAAACTACCATACAGGGGACTCAATGTAGCCGCAATGGTTACCTGACCAACCAAAGTTGATACCAGCATGAATACGGGTGCCGCCGTCCAGCGGGAAGCCCCATAAACACCGAACTGTGTTGCAACCCAGTAGAGTAACAATGCAATAAGAGGTGAAATACCAGCCGTTAGGTAGAACTGGCTGTAAGGGTCTGCCATGAACGCAATATCTCGCATACCAAGAGCACAATATGCTGTAACTGTAAGCATAATCGCAACCTTGATAACAAGGGCGGCTCGCATCACCAAAAGGGTAAGCACACCACCAGCAATGAACCAGACCCAAGGAAGCCACCAAGACATACCTGGGGTATTAGCGGCGGCAACACTTAGGAAAATGGTTAGGCATAGGGCAACTATGGTTACCCAGCCATAAACACCAGCCAGTAGCGGCTTAACCTGTTCAAGGAGGAAACCGCTCAGGTTACGCATCTTCTCGCGGAAAGTAGTGCGAACCTTCACAGTCTCTTCAGTGTCAGTGGTTACTTCGTCATCAGCGTTACTTGTCGGGGTCATTCTCTACCCACTTCACCATATTAGGTGTCATGCGACCCTCAAGCAGAATGGAAAGGTTCGGGGGTGTAAAGTTTTCACCCTTGAGAATCTTGCCATCCTCACGGTAGATGGGCTTACCGTCCGCGCCGAGCTTCGACATATTCGAGGCGTGAATTTCACGCATCACCGCGTCTACAGGGATACCAAGAGCAATCATAGTGCCATTATTGACATAGTTCATGTCACCCAACGCATCAATAACCTCTACCGGGTTGATACGCATATCAGAGGTAGTATGAGAATCTGCAACAGAATTTAATGTAGTCAAGAAAAGGGACTTGATACCTTCGCCATACAGTGCGCCTGCAAACTCTGCGAACTCTTCACCAAGAATCTTAAACCTCAAAGCAAGGAGAGCCTTAACTGCCGAGGTGTTCATGCTCACAATATTTACCGCATTACCATTATTGGGCACAGCATTATTAGGGTGCCCGAAGGCATCATGAAACTGCCTAAGAGCGCGAGACTCAAAGCCTTCACCAGGCCAGTACTTGACGGGAAGCGCCGGAGGGGTCGGTACGTTTGTCATGGGTAGTGTTTCCGTTCTATAGAGAGGTTGATTAAGATTTGAAATGCTTCTCATCACCAGGGCGAAGCTTGGAGCACCGTTCACACAGGGAAGCATAGGCGAACACAGATGTACCCCAGTCATGCACCCCAATAGAGCACAGCATCTTACCAAGCTTACTAACTTTAGGTGTCGCGTTACTCAACGTTTATTGCCTTCCTACTAAATCCACAGGGCGTTACCGTAAAGCTTCTTCAGGAGCTCACGCGGCTCACAATCCCAACGGGTAGAGTCAGTGAAAATAAGGTTATTCGCGCCGGTTTCCTGAACCAGAGAGAACGTCTCAGGAATAATAATATCACCAACGGGAACCTGTACGCTACGGTTATAAGCGTGCCAGTGACCATGCACGAGAAGCGTAGGCTCAGCCGCAACCACAGCCTCCGCCAGGCGCTCACGGCTCTTATCACAATCAGCAACAATAGATGCCGGAACCTTACTAGCCTTCTTGTTGGCAATCTCCGCAGGGTACCAGGCACCCATAGGCGCGTCATGAGTAATCATAATATCAACATTACCACCAAGGCGCTGTACGCCCTGCTTCACTGCTTCAACATCGGCGGCAGTCACAAACTCACTCTTGCTCCAGTCGCCACGCATCTGCTGATACTCACGGTCAATACTTCCAGCACCACCACAAGCAAGCACAGAAACACCACGCTTACCACCCTCAGTACCAATGCGGATAGTCGCACCACGGGTTGCCCAGAAAATACGGGGCGTAATAGCAACAATGCCGTCTTCGTTAGCGCGACCCTTCAGAACATCCAGACCATCACGAGTGAGGATAGTAGTATCCAGATACTTAGTGCTAGGGATAGGGGCATACTGCTCATGATTACCGTCAATAAAGATGACAATATAATCGTGAACCTGAGCATGTGCCGTAATCCGCTTCACATATGATGAATACAGCTCATCATTCGGGAAATACCCGAAGTCACCAACCTGTAGAACCACGTCAGCGTTCTTGCGTGCAATATTGTTTAGAATCTTGTCGATAGCGTAAATGTTCAGGTGCCAGTCACCTGCAATGGCGATACGGGTAGCCTTGGAAATGTGTTCGTAGAACTGAACCATAACCTTTTTATCCTTCCAATAGAGAAACACTTAGTGAATGAAACCCCCTCGGTAGTTAGTCGCCTAACTTACTAAGGGGGCGTAGGTGCCTTCAATTATATATTGAAGTGCTCTATAAAATCAAATTATATCAGGCAGACAAGTTACTCTCGAACACCTTCTCAATGCCGCGCCGCAAATACTCAGCACCCTGGCTGTACGCGATACGCCTCATATCCTCATCTGTAACACTATTCAAAGTCTGCGACTTATCAGCCCAAGCATGGTAAGATTCTTCCAAACCGGCAGGCTTCAAGATTGCCTCAGAAACAGATAGCGACTCGTCACCCGAAGACACAGGCTTCAGCTTAGGTGCCTGCGGGGTCAGACTATACGACAGAGCGTGACTAGCCGCATGGGTAATAACACTCTGGTCACGTGAGGCGAATACGGCAGGTTCAGCACCAATAACCTTTTGCCTGAGAATAGGGGCTGTCTCAGGGTCGTAGTCGATACTCTCAGCGGGTAGGTTGGAGAGAATAGCTTCAGTGAGCGCCACAGAATCTAGACCACTAGCCTCGATAGGCGGCAAGTCTTCTTGAGGCCTCTGCCATACAGAGCGAACCTCACGCTTAACACCCGCAACAACACCGTTCTTCATAGAGAACTTCCACAGGGTGTACCCACGCCCCATATTACCCTCAGCATCAGAGAAGCCACGGCGAATAAGGCTACCGTTATAGAAGATACCCTGCTTAGGGTCACCCACATACCCACGTTCATGAATATGCCCAAGCATCATGGCATCCCAGCCAGCGTTCAAGAACGAATCGGGAATAACCACCTCACGAACAGTGTCGTGAACCTTGATACGTTCCTTCAAGAGCGGGTCAATCAGTGAACCGTGGGTAGTGAGAATATTGACAACACCTGGAAGCGGGTTCACCTCACTCATGACTTCAACATTCTCGGTGTACATGTGGTGGGACACCATATGTAGCGCAATGTCATCTGTCAAGTGGTACAGCTTATACGGCTGTGAGTGGGAATAAATACCGGCATCCGGGCGGTGCAACAGCTCAGTGAAAGCAATATCGCCACGAATATCGTTCGTGTCATGATTACCCGTAATATTGTGCACCGGGATACCCGCCTCAGCTAGGCGAAGTAGCCCCTCCTGCATATGCCTCAAAGCACGTACTGAGGGGTTAGGCTCATGCCCAATATCGCCTGCAATAACCACAGCATTTACACCGTCATTAATGACACCATCAATAACGGCATCCCACGCCTTATATCCGTCAAGCTCACGCAACGGAATAGGTGAACCGTCTAGAGGGTCGATACCCGTCTGATGAATAGATGACCTATCCCGGTACCCTAGATGCAAATCTGACAGATGGGCAACAACATACTCTGTGGTGCCTGTTTCTTCCATACCCAAAGCGGGAACCTTTCTCCTAAAGATTAATGAGCTTTCCGTGACCGTCAAGCATATCTACCATAAGGGAAACCATAAGCTCAGCGTCACCTGTAGCCTTAATTTCCTGCAAGCGCTGATTAAAAGAAGCCTCAAGCTCAGTGCCAGCATACAAAGGTGTAAACCTCGTGACAACAGACCATGCCTTACGCAAGGTTTCTCGCGAAAGCCCAGCTAGGTTCTGCTGAGCACCCGAAGGTACAACCTCGGTGGTGGTCTTACCAACTGACGGCATGACACGCTCAGGAACAGCTGAAAGCTCAACCTGATTACGTACACCCAGCATCACAAAGGCGCGGTAAGCTTCCTCATAGTTGCTGACACTCTCACGGAACGCCTTAGTGTCGTCTCCAGCCCAAGACCTAATCGCCCGCATAATCTCAACAGACTCAGCATCCACCTTCCAGGAAGTGTCATTAGAGCCCAGAATGTATGCGGTATCCAGCTTACGGACACGAGACAACGCAACATAACCCAAACCCTCCACGAAAGCGGACGACAAATCAAGAACAGCACCATCATAGGTCTGCCCCTGCGACTTATGGGTTGTGACCGCATATCCAGCCTTCAAAGGGAACAAACGCGCTGACGCGAAAGGCTGACTATCCCACATCTTCTCAGTAATCTGTACAGGGCGTTCAAGGATAGTAGAGACGTAAGGAATCATAAACTCTTCACCCTGAAACTCTACAATCGGGTAAACCTTCTCACCCTCTGGAATGTCGTCAGAAGAGCGGTAAATCTCATCCACTGAACGGTCATCACTTTCAGGGCGGGCAAAGCCACGTACATAACCCATAGTGCCGTTAGAAATCTTGACACTACCCTCAGCTGAGTTCTTGCCATAAATAAACCAGCCTTCAGTGGGCATGTCAGCAACCACCTTCGCATCAATCTTCAGGGCGGTCTGCATCTCAGAACGCGAACGTAGAGCCTTCCACTGTGCCGCCTGTGTAGGGGTCAAAGACTCTACCGGAGCCAAAGAGCTGGCGGAGCTAGTGAACTTGACTGCCTTACCGGGTAGCTCCTTGATGCGTACAGCGTTATGCTCTTCAACCTCGCGGTTACGGGCATAAATGCGGATAGTAGGCTCACCATCTGTAGACTTATCCATCTCATTAGCACGTTCCTTAGTGATAGTGCGAGATGCCAGCGCGTTAAAGTCTTCAGTAGTCAAAGAGTTGTTTGACATGTTGTTGATAATGCGAGCAAGAACCGGGTCAGTCGCACGGTGAGCCGTGGTTAGGTAGCAGTAACGGAAATCAGCAGACTTCCAGGCGGGAGTACCAAACGGGAAACCCTCATAATGCTCCTGCGTACCGAAATCACGGTCAGGCACAGCCTTGAGCTGATTAAAGTCACCAGCGGCAATAATCTGCACACCACCATAAGGTAGGCTGTTGCCACGAACCGTGCGCAGGCGTTCCTCTAGCTCCTGCCACAGCTGACCATACACCATCGACACCTCATCAATAATGAGTACGTCAATTTCCTTCAGCCGCTTAGCCTTATGGAACAGGTAAGAAACATGACCGGTCACGTCATCCACATGCTTACGCTTATCAATACCAAAGATACTGTGAACAGTACAGCCGCCAATATTTTCTGCCGCCGCACCAGTGGGGGCAGTCACCTCATACTGGACACCGTGCATATCAAACAGGCGGCACGCCAAATGAACAACGGAACTCTTACCAGTACCAGGGCCACCAGTCATGAAGATATTCTCACCAGCAAGGATACGGACAAGCGCCTCAAACTGACTCGTGCAATCGGCACTATTAGCCGCCTCAAGAGCTGAACTGTGACCAAGATACATGTCACCACCAACACCGTCGCCGTTCTCGCCTGCAAGACGTGCAAGCGCCGTAACAGGTGACATGGTACTAATTTCCGCAAGTAGCGGGGTGTTATCTTTCGGTTCTACAACGTCTGACATTCAGGTTTTCCTTCTAAAGATAGTGAAACCGCCAAGGTCAATAAACCCTGGCGGCAAATTGTGGTTAAGTGTGCGCTAGTTTCAAAACAAGCAGTTTCAAGGAATCCATACTGTAGTCACGTTCAGGGTTCTGTAGATAATTGCCCAGTATGGCCTCAATAGCAATTATACGTGATAGCCCCGCCTTTTGTACAGTCTTCAAGAGTGGCTGAGCTACGAAGGTATTGCAACCCATCTCTTTAGCCAATTTTTGCGCACTATACTCGGGGTGCTCTGACAGGATAAGCGCCGCGTGCATTGCTTCACGCGCCCTGGACTTTAAAACGGTAAGCGGTAGGGCGAAGCCACCACTGGAACGCTCAATAACTCGAAGAAGCAGAGGAATGTTCCTGTCAATGATAGCATCAAATAGTGCCCAAGGTGCACGCTCACCAGGTGACATGGGCAAGTAGGGTTGAACCTGTTCCATGCTGAGGAGCCTGATGTCTCGCTTGCTCATGGGGATTACATGCTCTAGCAGGGGTACTAGGTGCCCTAGTTCCTCACCAGCATATTCTGAAACCTTAGACACAATAGAAGGCGAGAAGCCCTCTTTTTCTAGAATTGTCCTGAACCTATCTTTACCGGTTTCGGGCTTGATTATTTCGCAACCCATCCGCTTGAGTCGGTTCAGGATATTGCTAACCATCTTAGGGGTTGATGATGTCGTGATGATTAGACCACCCCAAGGCTCACCTGAAACTTTCTTGAGTGAACGGGTAACCGACTCAAACTCTTCTTTTGAATCGCAATTCAACACATACAGGTGAGTGCCACCGAACAGGTCACAACCAGTAGCTTCACCTAGATTACTGACAACCGTAGGGGAACCAGCATTGTACTTCATGCCATGCTTGCGGGTTAGGTAGTTCCTGAAACTTGCATGTGGTTCAACAATGACCGTTACACGCTCGAAAGGGTCACGCTTAACAGCCGCAACCTTCACCTTATGGGGCTTGATGCCTGTCAAGATTGCACCACCTGCGGCGACTTATCGTGTGCCTTCACCGAAGATACGGGAACAATGTAGCTTGCAGGCTCAGGGGCTTCGACCATGCACATAGTGCTCCATGAATCAAGAGAGTTCTCATGATTATCGCCCATCAGGAACACCTCACCAGCCGCTAGGGTGTAAGAGTAGTTACTTTCGGTCTTGCAGGTGGTATTGATGTCTGTTTTCTGTTCACCATTGACGTAAAGGGCACCAGCAATAACAGATACGGTATCACCTTCAGTAGCTACTACCCTCTTAATCATTACACCGTGGGCATCAGTACCGTACTGCCAATCCTGCGGGATAGTAGCAACAACAATTTCATTCTTAGCAACAGAGGTAGTCGCGCCGTTAGCGAAATGGAGAATCTGTCCATCAGTATAGGTGGGGGTCATGGAGTTGCCGGTCACCTGATAGTTAGTGTTCATGACCGATACGGAGGACGCAAGCTTCTCGAAAGTAAAGCCGTTATTGTAGGCGAAATAGCCGCCCCAGGTAATTGATGCACACACGGCGGCGGCAATACCACCAATAACCCATTTACGCTTATTACTAACAGGTAGGACGTTATCAGTCTCTTCAACCTCAATACCGGGTTCAGCAGATGCGGTAGAGCCTTCTCGCATTTGGGATAGTAGCTCACTAGGGGTTTCAGTCTGGGTGTTCTGGTTCTCGTTATCCATGAGGTGTTTCCTTGCTTGTGTACATTGTGGGTAATTAGGGCTTCTTGGTAGCTTGGTGTGCAGACTCGTTGAGTGTGGAACGTGCCTGAATTGCCGAATAGTCGGTAGTACGCAAAATGTCACGCTCAATAGTGCTGACAGTATTCAGCCCGCGCCCAATTTCCGTTGCGATATTCAAATCAGCCTTAGCCGCATTTAGCCCAATCTCAGCTGTAATGAGGTCAATCTTAGTGGAATCAGCTTCAAGTTCTGCCAGGTCTTTAATCTCATTCTCTGTGAGTTTCTTACCTTCCCTGAATGTGCGGTTACGAATTTCAACACGGGCGGTAGCTAGGGCACGCTCATGGGCGTAACGTGCCGCCAAGTAGTAGCGTTGCGCTTCGTATTGTCGAGTAATTGCCGCTGGGGTATCAATCATCGCCTTCACGATACTTTCAGCTAGGACTCGAAGGTTCGTTAGGTCACGTTCATCTAGGATGGATTCTAGCTCTTCAACACTAAACTGAAGGTCGCCAATACCTTTATTGTCAAGTGAATTAACAATCTCTTCAGCTGTGGGCACAGCACCATACTCGGTGCCATACCCAGGGCGGCGCTTGCCGTAGTGTGTAGCTTTTGCTTGCTCGTTTCCTGCTGGTACCACACGGTTCCCCTTTCACTAAGTGCAACATTTTGAATGTGTGCTAAAATTAGATATGAACTCATAACATTATATAACGCCTAAGAGGAAGAAGTGTAATGCCTACCGAAAACACAAATAGCAATAAGAAAAAAATGTCACGACGTGAGCTATTCATGTATTCAGGAATCATTGCCGGTGCAAGTCTAGCAACCGGCGGCGCAACCTACTATTTCACCGACCAGCAAAGCAAATCAAACGGCGAACAATTCAACGCACCCAACGAAACCACTATCGCTAAAATTCAAGAAGAAAACGCGGCTAAAGCAACAGGCGCACCCAGCCCTGCAACCCCCACCAAGGAAGCTACACAGGAACCGGAAATCTCTACCACAATGACACCCACCCCGGAACCTGAAGGTGTAGAAAACCTACCCGAAGACACAACCCCCGGCATTGGTGAACAGCCCAAAAACATTGACTGGAACACTATTAACCCCATGACCCTACGCATCCCAGACGTAGGCTTCAATGCAGGGCTAACCTACACAGGTGACACCTACAATGCACAGACCGGATACTCAGAAATCAATGTCCCCGTAACCTACCGAATCGGCGTATACACAGACTCGGCACCCCTAACCAGTGCAACAGGTACTACCCTGCTTGTTGGTCACGTCAATTGGAGTAACGGTGCCGCCGCACCCATGAGCGCTATCACAGCCTGCAAAGTAGGTAACACTGTCTACACTACAGACCATAACGGAACACTCACCGAATGGGCGGTCACCGGTATTGAACCAAAAATCCCGCAATCCGACCTGAGTAAGCGCTGGAACGTAACAGCAAAGACAGGTAAGCGGCAACTCCTCATGGCAACATGCCGTGGCACCTACCAGAACGGACGGTGGACATACCATGACAACTTCGTAGTAATCGCGGAACCCAAAAATAAATAAACTTACCGCTTAGGCGCAACTAGGGCGGGCACACTTGGAATGAAACATCAAGTGTGCCCGCCCTATCTTTCTTACCTCTCGACCCAACAATAGTTAGGTAAAACACCCCTCTGCAACCTTGCGCAAGGGTAGGCGACTGTCGCCACTTTTATTAATATAGCATAGATACTCTAATAATGATAATATTAGATGTATTAACATTAATCCATGACACCAGAGAGGAGGGCGCGTTGGCGAAAGGTCAAACCTATAGGGCTTTTGTCGCGCGCCCAACCCACATCCTAGACCTGAACGGTGAGCTACTGGATAGTGCGCCTATCATGGCTCAGCTCGCCTCTGAAATCCGGGGCATCTCATCTTACGCTACTTACGTTACCCGTAATGACACTCAGCTTGAGGCTGGTCTAGCTCAGGCTGGCACTGTTCAGCCTGCGGTCGCTGGTCGCCGCGCAGGTGTAACCATGCCAGAGTTTCTGGCGAGCGGTCGTACCGGTAAGTCGCGCAAAGAATGGCTAGTTAGGTACAACGTCGTCACAGCTTTCCGTTCCTGGCAGGAACGTATCAACGCCGTAAATGGTGAAAGTTCTAAGTATGTGAGCCAGGGCTGGAAACGCACAGTGAACGATTCGGCACCCACGTATGGCGAGGGTGACTTCATTAACCTTGGTGCCGTCGATAAGCAGTATGCAGTAATTGAGAACAACCCATTTACCGACGGCGAGATTATCCTCAAGATGGTTACCCAAGGTGTATGGTACCGCCTATTTTTCCCCTTCGATAATACACGCTTCACTGAGGGTAAGGTTACCTTGCCACTCGTAAAAGTTGAAAACAATAACCCTGTTTTCATCTTCTCTGTTGTTACTGATAACCCTGTCGTTCAGTTCTCGGGTGACTACACTATCGGCGTAGACGTTGGTATCAACAACTACGCCACCGTCGTGGTTCGTAATACCGAAACCGGAAAAATAGTTCAGCAGACCACACTCTCTCAGCGTGTCCACTCACTATGGAACTCTGTACGTGCGTCTGAGAAGCAGGTGAAACAGCTCCGTAAGAAAGCTGATTCACTGTCACCGTATAACCGCCAGGCAATTATGGCGGCACTAGACGAGGCGCAACTCCACCGTAAAGCCGCCTCCAGGAAGAAACGTGAATTGGCTATTGTCGCCGCGCAGGAAATTGCCTATTTGTCGTATTTCTTTGGTAATGCTGTGGTTGCTGTTGAAGACCTGAGCTGGATTACGAATACGATGCAAAACGGTCGCTGGAATCGTGGCGCGTTCGTGCAATGGCTCACCCACTACGTGAGTCAGAACGGCGGCTGGGTCGTATCGGTTAGCGCCACGAACACCTCGCAGGTATGCCACAAGTGTGGCGAGGAAGTTGAACACCCTGAGCATAAGGTTTCACAGTGCGCTAAGCACGGCATAATGGATAGGGATGTTAATGCCGCCGCGAACATTGCCGCCCGTGCTGTACCCAAGGTGGAAAAAGCTCGCAAGACCAAGGCGAAAAAGCAGAAACTACAGAAACAGGCACCCCTCAAAACACCTGTCGCTAGGGCTTCATTGAAGTACCCCGGTCGGGACAGGACTAAAAGCGCACCTACACCAAAAAGGAAGAATCACCCCCGGAATATTAAGGAGGTGACTCTTCCTATTAGCCCCGCTAGGGTCATTCCGACCACCGTACTAGCGGACTGTAACACTTGTAGCATCAATGTTACGGAGACCAGTGAAGCGGCTATCAAACAGGACAATATAACTTATGAATGTAGGTTATACAACCCTATTTGATACGGTACCGTGCAATACGGTAAAGAAACCATAGCGCGATGCTATCGGATAACGCTACCATCGGCACTAATGACCGTTGGTACATTAGGGGCATAGACCAGCTGGGCGTTCTGCTTATGCACAGCCTGAACGTAAGAGCCGTACCCCCTCTGATAGTCACCTATCTTAACAAGCGTCTTACGAGGCCCCTCAATCGCATAGAAAGACTGACCCTTCAGAGTGATACTAGTACCCCAACGATGGTAACGCATTTTCTCCGCATAAAACATGGGGTGAAGGTACGTACTGGAAACCTCATGCCCCGTCAAATCACGCATAGAGATAGAGCCATGAATCTGTGGGAAAGGGCAAATCTCAGGTGTACTCATCCATGAAGAATACACCTCAGCAATAGGGTGACCCATAATAGGGTTAGCGGCATAGTTAATGCCGTCACCAAGCCTATAACATTGACCCTGATACAGTGTACCCAGATACTTGATATTTAGTGCATAGGCGGCTTCACGGGCTGTCTGAGGCCTACCGAGATTAACCCACTCTCCGTGGCTAAGCCCAGCGTGGGTCACTAGGCGACCATCGACCTCGACCGCAACATAATACCTGAAAGCCGCCTTGCTCACCTTCTCATCGGTAAGCCACCCCTCACGAACATAGTTCACGCCATTAGGTGCGTCTTTCAGGTAATTGTCAGCGGCTTCTTTCGGTAGGTTCAGGTATGCCACCTCGTTAGCACCAATAATATTGACGAACGGCATCACCGAATTTTGCGTATTCTCACGTATATTATCCAACAAAGCAAAGTTCGCGCTAGTTGGCGCAATATTGGCTGGCTCATCATCAGCATTAAAGCCGTACTCCTGGAAAGGCGCAAGGCGAAGCATGTTACCCAACGTAATCGTAGTATCCATACGCGGCATAAGCTTTAGGAACCTGTTCTTGTAGACATCAACCTGACCGTGCAAGCCAGGAATAAATAGCTTACGGTCAAATGAATCATTAGCCCACGGAACATTTACAGGCTCATCCAGGAACTCTGAATCACCCAAGAAGTACGCTTCATCCGGTGTGACTACGTTATCGCCGCTAGGCGACTCTTCAGGTGGTAGCTTAGGAATCGGGAACCCTAGCTTAGCTTTCTTACGCCGGTCACCTGACGGGTAAAAGAACCTTGGCTTAGCCCATTCAGGAATCCTAGACTCGTCAATAATATCCCACCTCAGCACCGGCGGCTTCCCGCTTGGAATCGTAGTGAAGCAGTCAATCTCATCTTCCGTATACAATCCCTTTTTGTAGATGCTCGCAACGATTTTAAACATACGGTCAGATAGCACATCAAGCCCAAGCTCAGCACCCTTCAAGAAAACAGCATGAGTCGGTGGTAGAGGGTACTGACCTTTAGGGGGCGGAATAAGGTCACCCTCAGCAACGCTAATAGGTGCTGGAAGCGTATTCTTCTTACGTGCCTCTTCACTCTCACGAAGCTTCTCTGAATATGTGCGCTTATCCGCCCTCTTGTGGATAGATGCACGAATCTCCTCTAGGGGGTTATTCAAATCATCAACTGTGGGGTGGTGTACTTCAGATGGAACCATGAACAAATATCCTTTACAGTCTTCAAAATTGACAAATACGCGGCACGACCCGAAAGTATCGTACCGCGTATGCTTCACAACTAGTAACTAGTGAGTCAAATCTTCAATATTCTTAGCCTGGTGCTTCAACCCATCCGGCGTACCGTCATCCACTACTAGAATGTCGAAGACGTTACCGGCAACGTCAGGTACACCCAGCTCCATGTCATCAGTAGAAGACACATGAACAGAAATGCCATTCCGGGAATGGATAACACTAACTTCCTCGGGGAAACGCACATTAGAGACAATGACCTTCTTACCCTCTTGAAGTAGAAGCCAGATACGGTAATCCAACATGCCACACCAAGCCGTCTCATCAATAAGACCACGAATCACATCAACATCTAGGCGTTCCATAAAATCACGCACATACGAGTTCTTATAGGCGTTATCCCAAGAGCTATCAAAGTCCTCAACGAACGCGGACGCAAAAGGCTTCAACGACCCATCACCAAGAACAATATAAGGGTTCAAAACCAGGACGGCATCATACAGCCCGTCGTTCGCATCAAGGGCAACCCAATCATCACCAAAAGCATCCACAAGCTTAGCGACATGCTCAGGGTCGCCACCAACACCAATAAGGGGCGCGTTTGTGGGCTCCCCAAGGGCGGTAGAAGAGTCGGTAGATACGGTGCCACTCTCATACTGAGAAGCCGCCAAATAATCAAGCGTGGACTTATAGAAATCCAGAACATAATCCAAAGCGCCACTAGGCTTCAAATCACCCGCCGGAGGCTCAACCTTAAACGGCGCACCACCAGGCATAGTCTTCAGCACACTATCAAAAGTGGACATGTCAATAACACGTTCACCCACAAGACGGCGAACATCAGGCAAAACACGCTGTAGAACATTCAGGATACGCGCCGTATCCCAACCAAGAAGGCAGAAATCAACAGCGCCATAAGACTCACTCAAAGCCGTACACGAATCAACAATAGAGATACCCTCAATAACCTTACCCGTCAAAGAACTATGCACAGACGGTGCGCCTACCGGGTCAAGAGAACCACCAGTCACAGGCATAATAGCCAAACTAGAAGCAGAACTACCCGAAGTGGCACTAGGCACAAGATGGGCAACAAGAAAAATAACGGGGTTTGCGGTATTCATAAAAAATTTCCTTCCAGATAAACAATGCAAGCTGAGTGACTACACCATTATACCATCTAGGCATAGGAAAAACCCGCCCCAGTTCATAAAACCTGGAACGGGTTTCTCTCATAAATCAGCTGATGCTACTCTTCTTCACTATCACGCTTAGACTTGCGAACCATGTAAACCGCAAATCCAGTAATAATAAGGAAACCAACAGCAACAGCACCAATAGCAAAAATGTTACCTTGCGTATCGTGACCAGTCTTAGCTTCTACACGCTTCACAGGTGACGCAGAATCATTAGTAGGTGTTGAATCTGCTGAAGGCTGGGTAGTAGCCGAAGGTGAAGCATCCTTCGGAGTAGCTACAGGCGACTCAGAAGTGCTAGGGGTAGCCTTCGGTGCGGGTGACTCTTCCGTGACGCTAGGTAGCGGCTCAGGAGTCTTAGTAGACTCAGGTGTAGGGGTCACCTCAACCTTGGGCACCTCAGTAGTAGGTGTTGCCACAGGAGTGGGTGAAGTACTTGTTGTAGGTTCAGCACTAGGTGCCGGGTTTTCACTCTTAGGCGATTCCGTAGGAGCCGGTGTTGGCGACTCACTTACTGTAGGCTCAGGGGTAGGCGTAACCACAGGGCTAGAAGCTGAAGGTGCCGGGGTAGGCTCTACAGTAGGCTCAGGGGTCGTAGACTCAGACGGCGTAGGAACCGGTGCCGGGGTTACCGGAGCGGACGGCTCAGGGGTTACCACGGGGCTAGTCGGAGTCGGCTCGGGGGTGGGCTTATCTGTAGTCGGAGTCGGGGCTGGTGTTGGGTCTACCGTAGGTTCCGGGGTTACCGCAGGTGTAGTTGCGGTAGGTTCCGGTGTAGGGGTAGGCTTATCCGTAGTTGGTGCCGGGGTAGGAGTCTCGCTTGGGGTAGGCTCTACCGTGGGTGTAGGTTCAGGTGCCGGGGTATCACTCGGAGTAGGCTCCGGGGTTGGGCTTGGTTCAGGTTCAGCTGTAACTAGCGGGTAGTGGCGAACATAATCCACCGAAATACCACCCGTAGGGTTATCCTGGACACCCCAATAAACGTTAGACACGCGAGCAGTCAAAGTCATATTCAAAGGCTGACCTTCAGGGAAAGTCAAAGCATAATTCGGGTCACTAGACTTAAACTCATCCACAAGGACACCATCACGGAAAATCTTAACACCGTCACTATTCTTCAAAATACCAACAACAACAGACTCACCAGGTGCCTTATTCTTCATCCAAACAGCCTTAGTGTGCGTAGTCTTCTTACCTGACTGAGCATCAATCGCCGCCTGGCTAAAGTGAATCACAGACTGATTCTTATCCGCCTGCTGAAACTTCTCTTTCTTACCAGCCTCACTGCGGGTACTATTATCGGTTGCGCCGAACGCCTCAAAACCGTCCACTTCGCCAAGCTGAGGGCCAGCAACATTACCGTTACCATACAAGTAACCGCCCACGTGACCGTAACCCGTGTAACTTAGCGAGTACTCCCAGTACCCATCCTCGAACGCCACCTTATTATTGGTAGTCATCTCAGCAGAATTACCCTTCTGCCCATTCGTGCCAACCTTAGTAGTCAGATGAAGCTTACCGTCCTTCACCGACACAGCATCCTTAGTGTAACGACCATACGGGTCTTGCTTAGCCTCAGAATAACCATTATAGACATTCCAGAAAGCAGTATTAACCTCAGTGCCGTTAAACTCATCAGCCCAATCAGGGCACTTAAACTCAGGCCGGAAAGTACTAGCAACACACTCAGGCTTAGGTGTACTAGGGGTAATATTCGCGGCACCTGCAACTGTTGCACCGCTCGCCATTGAAAGGGCTGCAAGAGTTGCAAGCCCGACCTTCTTCGGGGACATCTTCACCGTTAAATCAATTCCAATCTTCAATAAAAACAAAAAACAAATAAGCCCAAAACGGACTTAACCAACACATAGCACAAAAAGAGGGGGTGCAAACATCAAATGTCTACACCCCCTCACCAACAAGGAGCACTAGGGTACCCTAGTCAGATTTAGTTTTAAGCGTCGTCGTTACGCTTACGGACGGTACGCGCGATAGTAGCACCAGCACCAGCCGCAACAACCATCAGCATACCACCAAGAGCCGCCGGATTAACAGCAGGGTCAGAAGTGTGACCAGTCTTAGCCTCAACAAGCTTACTCGGCTCGGAAGGCTTAGGAGCCTCCGGGGTCGGGGTAGGCTCTACAGGCTGTTCCTTAAACTCGTTAATCAGAGTAATCTTAGCCTGCGCAGTCTGACCAGACACAGTGCTGATTACATAATCAACAGAGGGCAGGTCACCCTTGTAACCAGCGGTACGGGTAAACGTAACAGTACCGTTCTCATCTACCTTGTAAGTACCCTCCGGGAAGGAACGCTCAGTAACCGGGTTGCCCTTCTCATCAAGGAAACGGATAGTCTTAACATCCAGCGGGTCATCAGCATTATTCAGCTTACCGCCAATGTCGTTGGTAGCAATATCCTGAAGGATAGTCGGGTCATCGCTATCAATCTTGAAACCATCGTCGTTAGCCTTCGGAGCCACAAAAGTAGCCTCCGGGTTCTCTTCCACAACAGGCGGGTTACCCGGAACCTCAGAAACAACCTCAGCCTTAGCCAACGCCGGGTCAGTCACAGTCTGTGCGGAACCAACAGTACCCGCAACCTTAGTGCCGTCCCAACGCTTAAAGACGTTAGCAGTCTGAGTAGCCTTGTACTCGACCTGGACAGTCTCACCAGACTTAACCGAAACATTACCAAGCTCAATAGTCTTAGTCTCACCCGGTGCAAGAGTGAAACCAGCCGGAAGAGCAACCTTACCACCGTCAATATTCGCAACAGCCAGGTTAGACTCATTCAGAGTAACAGCAGAATCCTTGGTGTTAGTCAGCTCGACAGTAACCTTACCGGAAGCAGTGCCGTCGTTACCAACCTTCAGGTTCACCGGCTTAGTATTAGCGTCATCACCGTTAATCTTAGTGACAATACCAATTGCCGTGTTCACCGGCTGGATGTGAAGGGTTGCGGTAGACTCTGCCTGCTTACCATCAGCAGTCGAAACAGTGTAGCGGACAGTGAAGTCACCAACAATGTTCTGTGGGTGCTCAAACACAACCTTACCGTTCACAACCTTAGCGGTCACACCAGAATCACCGAACTTGTAAGAAGTAGCACCGTCACCAGCACCAAGCTTCAAAGTAGAAGCATCAATAGTGCTACCCTCAACCTTAGCGGTAGCCAGCGGGTCAAGAGTGTGGGACTTCTCGCTAGTCACCAGAACAGTCTTCTCAGCCGGGGAAACAGTCAGGTTAGACTGCTTAGCCCAAGTGAAAGTTGCAGTAGAAGGAACCTTAGTAGTCGCCTTACCGCTATCGTAAATGTTGTAGTTCACAGTAACAGTGCCACTGAAGCCCTTCTCGGGGACAGCGGTAGCAATACCCTTATCATCAATGGTGATGGTTGCCTTACCAGGAACTACAATCTTCTTGCCGTTCTCAGAGATAGTTGCCCCATCAGTATTAGCGAAGACAGTCTTAGACTTGTCGAGAGTGTAAGGCTTGACCGTTGATGAGTTCTCCATCAGGTCAGCAACTAGAGGTACACCGTATGCGCCCTGCTTCTGCTCGTTACCGTCCTTCGGCAAAGCGTAAGCCTCAGCGGAGCCGTCCTCGTAGCTGTAACCACCCCATGCAGGGTTCCAGCCGGTCTGCGGGCGACCTGCAACGTCAGTACGGTAAGTGTGGCTCTCAAAGGCGAAGATCGTCTGCTTATTACGGATTGCCTCAGCGGTCAGCTGTACGTCACCGCAACGCTTACCCTCAGAATCAATACTAGGACCGTAATCCTTAACCCTCCAGTCAGGCTTCCGCTCAACAACCTTAGAGACATCAGGTGAGGTGGTAGAGAACCAGAAAGACATACCATCCCACAGTGCCTTATGCTTGAGCACAAGCTTACCGGGAGTGGACTTCTCAAAGTCAATAGTCACCAAAGGCTCAGTAACGCCACGCTCCTTCAACTCGCCACGAACAGTATTGGCGAAGACACCAGTTGCGGCACGCGCCCAGAACTTTTCAGACACACTATCCACATCGTAAGTACCGTTAAGCCACACATTCTGCTTCATACCATCTTCAACAGTGATGTACTTACGCAAATCAGGGTTATCCTTACCCCACTGTGCCAACTCCTTACCCTGGAGAGGATACCAGCGACCACCAATCTCCTTAGCAGGAAGAGAGGGAATTAGTGCAAAATTGGGGTTCTTCTTGAGATAGTCATCCGCTTCACCCTGACCGATACGGAACTGTTGCTTCGCCGGGTCAATAACCAGCTCAATCTCATAGGTGCCGCCCTTAACAACGCCATTCGGGACAGTCTGACCCTTCAAGAACGCATCAGGGACACCACACTTTGCGACACCCTGACCGCCGTACCAAACACCACCCGGCGAGATGAAGTTTACGTTAGATGCGGCGGGGTTCAGCTTAATCTGACCGCCATTGACAGTGCCAATTCCGGTCGCCTTATACTTCAGGTCGTAGGTCTTGACAACCTTCTCATCATTCAGGGGGTCAATATTTGCTGTGAAGTTCGCACTAATGTCACGCGGGTTCTCAGTAATCGCATCATTCCAGGTAATGCGGATGATACGGCTATTCGTCGGATGGTTAGACAGGGTACCAATCTTCTTGCCGCTTGCGTCAAGAACATCTACCATCTTGGTAGTAAACAGAAGATTACCGGCGTTTTCCTTACCTTCGGAGCCAGCCGCCAAAGTGGGGATAAGCTCAATTTCGGTAGTCTGACCTGCCTTGAGAGCACCGTCAAGGTTCGGAATGGTGAGGGTTACCTGGCGACTCACGCCATTGCGACCATTGGTGAGGGTCTGAACCTCGCCTTCACCACCAGTTACCTTCAAACTTGAACCAGCGAGATTCTGATTAGCGACTTGCACGGGTGCAGGTGCTTCAGCGGCAAACGCCTGAGACGAACTAACGACAGGCATCGCAAGGGAAACACCAGTCATAGTGAGAGCTACTAGGGGCTTAGAGTTACGGGGTACGTTCATAATGGTTAGAAAACTCCAATAGTTTGAGGTTTATTGATGGAAACCCTAGAAATTAGGGGATTGATTGAAGACCTTGTTTTCTTGGTCTGCGTATACTATAGCGCTGAGTAGATACTTAGAAAGCTTTATCAGCAAGGAAACGCGCTGCGTAATCATACTTCGCGAGCCTCCAAGCATCCTTATCAGTGATTTCACGTAGACGTGTCACATCACGGTTATCTTCCACCTCGGCGGTCTTCACAATACGTGCTAGAGGATTACTAGATAGGCGTTCCATGTACTCGTAGTACTGCTCATCTGAACGCTCATGCGTCAGCAGGCTAACAGCCTCAACAATGCGGGGCGGGAAAATCTTCTCCAACTCACCGGGGTTCAGGTCGCTATCTTCTAGAACGTCATGCAGATACGCCACAATAACCGCATCCGTATCGCCGCCACTGTTTGAGACTCGCTCAGCAACGGACTCTACGTGACCACCGAAGTAGTCGTTACCACCATAGTCTGACTTGCCACGGTGAATGTGTTCTGCGACATACCGTGCGGCGGAAATGAGCCACTGTAGATAATCAACATCTAGCAGGTACTTATGTCCGCTACTCTCAGCTTCAAGAAGAGCCTTCGGGCCAACATTAGCGAGATAGATAATATGGTCAGTCACACGAAGCTTCCAGACCGTAGAACCATCAGAAATGGCAGGCACCACAGCGCCGCCGTTCTCAAGAATCTCAGCAAAGGTCAGCTGGTCATTATCAGTGACGGGGTAGACAAAACCCATAAGGTATCACTCACCTATAGTAGTATCCAATATATTAAATACAACATATCACAGCACCCCAGGAAGAAATACGGAAACACCCCCCTAAAGTACCGACATGCTTTAGTGTCGAAACCCTAGAGGGGTGTTTTAGCTAGAAATCTATGAAATTATTCTAGAGGGCGGTGTAGTAACCATCAACATGCATGATAGATACGGAGTGAATCAGGGTACCTTCAGACGGGTTGAGCGCAGAAATCATCTTACCGTCGCCCAGGTAGATACCGACGTGACTGTAACCGTTCTGGAAGACAATATCACCCGGCTTAGGGGCAGAAGTAGGCTTCAGCTCACCAACCATAGAGTAGGTGTACGCAGTAAGCTTGATACCATGCTGAGCGAAAACCCACGAAACGAAACCTGAACAGTCCCAAGCACGGAAAGTCTTACCACCCCAAATGTAGGCACCACCAAGACCAGTTTCAGCAGTCTTCACAATACCGGCGCGGGTAGCGTCAAGGTTTCCAGTGTTCACATCAGCAGTCGTACCAGTTGTTGCCGGGGTGAGCTTCACATCAAAGTTACTGGAATATACATTACCGCTGGAAGTAGCAACCGGGGCGGTGGTAGGAATAGCCGTGGGGGTGTATGCGGTCTGAGTATTGGACTGTACGGACACAGTGGCGGAAGTCTGACCCTCATCGCCACTAGTTGCATTAGTGGCGCTTGCGACAGTTGCAGGGCTAGTCGGAACTTCAGTAATCTTCTTAGCCGCCTCAGCCTTAGCCTTCTCCTCGTCAGCCTTCTTCTTAGCCGCTTCTTCCTCAGCCTTAGCCTTCGCCGCCTTTTCCTCTTCCGCCTTCTTCTCAGCATCAGCCTTAGCCGCAAGCTCGTCACGGGTTTCAATAATGCTGGTCATCATCTTATTCAGGGCGTTAGAGCGCGCAATCGACTTATCGGCGGCTTTGTTCTGTGCGTCAATAAGCTGTACCACGTCGCGGGCTTCATCAGGGAAATCAACGGGTAGAACATTCTTGAGTTGCGCCCTATCAGATGCACTCAACCCAATCTTCTCAGTGCTGTTCTCGTTAATAAGAGAAGCACTAGAAGTGCCAGGTAGGGCATTAGGGGCGGTATTCAAACCCTCTACGGGAATGGTGGAAGTCTGCTCTACTGCCGCCGGGTTACTGTGGGGGTTAATTTCAGTTGCCATTGCCGCGTTACCGAGGGCGATAGAAGCGATAGTAGGAACGGCAATGAACATCTTAGAGTAGAAGTTAAGCTTGGACATAGGTATAGGAGTAATCCTTAAAAGTAGTTTTATCTGTCAGGGGTTTGCGGGATTAGCTGTCAGGCTCGACATGCCAGAAACTTGTCGCCATTGCACCAAAATGCAAAAGTTTGCCTCAAGGTGCCATTGAATAAGCACCAGAATTGGGTTTCCCGCCCCTCCATTATATTTGTAAGAACAGTATCCATTGGAGGGCTCAACCTGGATACTTGACAAAGCTAAAGAGTGTCAATTTAGGCTGTATAACCTACATGTGTAGGTCTTATTGCCTTGATTGATAGCCGCCTTACAGGTCTCTGCAACACTGCCACAGCAAGTGTTACAGTCCGCTAGTACCCTGGCATCCAAGCAAGTTGCTTGTGCCCTAGCGGGGCTAGAAGGAAGAGTCACCTCCTTAACATTTCGGGGGTGGTTCTTCCTTTTTGGTGTAGGAACGTGCTTCGTCCTATCGCGACCGGGGTACTTCAATGAGCACCTAGCAATAGGGGTTTTCAGGGGAGCCTGCGGTTGGAGCTTACTGTTCTTAGCACGTTTTTTACGTGCCTTCTCCACCTTGGGTACAGCGCGGGCCGCAATGTTTGCGGCGGCGTTCACATCCCTATCAAACACACCACACTGAGCACATTCTGAAACCTTATACTCGGGGTGTTCGACTTCCTCGCCACACTTGTGGCATACCTGTGAGGTGTTGGCGGCGTTCACGGTAACAACCCAGCCACCATTCTGACTAACATAATGGGCAAGCCATTGCATGAACGCCCCACGATTCCAGCGCCCGTTTTGCATCGTATTCGTAATCCAGCTCAGGTCTTCAACAGCAACCACCGCGTTATCCCAGAAATGGGCTAGGTAGGCGATTTCCTGAGCCGCAAGGATAGCGAGTTCACGTTTCTTCCTAGAGGCGGCTTTACGATGAAGGTCAGCCTCATCGCGTGCCGCCATACGACCCTGCCGGTCATACAGCGAAAGCGACACGGCTTTCTCCCTAAGCTGACGCACCTGCTTCTCAGACGCACGAACACTATTCCACAGAGAGTGGACACGCTGAGAAAGCGTGGTCTGGTGAGTGATTTTACCCGTTGCAGTATTACGAACCACGACAGTAGCGTAATCATTGAGGCCCACGTCTACGCCGATAATATAATCGCTAGAGAATTGAACAACAGGATTATCTGTTACGACAGAGAAAATGAAAACAGGGTGGTTATCCTCAATCTTAATGAGTGGCAAAGTTACTTTACCCTCGGTGAACCGCTTATTATCGAAGTCGAAAATGAGGCGATACCACTGTCCATGAATTACCATCTTGAGGGTGATTTCGCCGTCGGTAAATGGGTTATTCTCAATGAGGGCGTAGCTACGGTCTACAGCACCAAGGTTGATGAAGTCACCCACGCCATACGTGGGTGCCGAATCGTTTACGGTACGTTTCCAGCCCTGCGAAATATACTTATCACTTTCACCGTTTACAGTGTTGATGCGTTCCTGCCACGAGCGGAAAGACGTAACCACATTGTATCGGAGTAGCCGCTCTTTACGTGACTTACCCCGCCCAAACGCAAGGAAATCCGGCATCATGACACCCGCCTGACGACCAGCCTCGGCGGGTGCGGTAGCAGTAATGCGCGCCAGTTCGCCCCCAAGATGAGTGTCATTACGGGTGACATAGGTTGCGTAACTAGAGATGCCGCGAACCTCGGAAGCAAGCTCAGTCATGACAGGCGTACTATCTAGTAGCTCGCCGTTCAAGTCTAGGATGTGGGTAGGGCGCACTGTGAACGCCTTATAGGTCTGGCTCTTTGCCAACGCGCCCTCCTCTCTGGTATGCGTGGGTCACGACTGATGTATCTAATATTACCAATATTAAATCATGAGTACAATATTAACAAAAGTGGCAACAGTCATCAAGCCGACCCACTGACAAAAAATCAAGGTGAAGTCGGCATTAACTTTGAAACCTTACCCAGTAATCATATCACCTAATCAGGGTGGTTTGCAACCCGAAAAGAAACACGTTTACTTAAGGGTACTATCGGCTAGTGCGGAAGCAGGTTCAGAATAAAGGTATTGGCACCATACAGGATAGCCATGTTATAGATAGCGTGCGCAACCCAAGAAGCGTAGATATTCTGTGTCTTCAAGGTGATAAGACAAAGCATCACACCTGATAGGAAATACAGAACCAGCATCGGCATAGTTGCTGTAAGTGTGGCAAAGAAGACATTGAAGTCGCCTGCCGAGGTGGAAGTCTGGAAAGCGGACATGAAAGCGCCAGCAACATGGTAACCCATGAAACCGAAAGAAGAAATAGCTACCATGAGCGCCTTAACCGAGAAGGAACTGTTACGCACAAGCGATAGTAGAGCGCCACGGAACAACATCTCTTCAGCAATAGGTGCCAGAACCACCGTGAATCCCAAAGAAGCCAGCAGGGTAGGAATGTTCATCACCTGATACGGCGGCACAAACACCTTTGAAATACCAGTATTACCTTCAAATAGGGTGACCACCACATTGAACACGAGAAGAGCTACCGCACCAATAGCGCCCGCCTTCAAATAGCTAGGAATCTGCAAAGGATTAAAAATGCCGAACAACATCTCCTTGAGAGGCATATTCAGGCGGTTAGCAATAAAGAAACCAGCAATAGCCGTAAGGGCCGCCATAGCCACACTATAGAGCATGGAAAGAATATGAGACGACCCAACAGGCAAGTTCCAGCTGGACACTACACCACTAGCGGCATTGACAATAATGTTTCCAAGGATAAACACGCCAACAATGAAAGCGGCACCTGAGAGCAATAGAACACCCATAGATAGGCCAGAAGACTCGCTCTTAGGGGTAGCCGTGGCATTAGTGGTGGCGGCATCCCCTGTAGGGGTATTAGTCGCTTCAGCGGCGGGGGTGTTTACTTCTGTGGGCATGAACTTGCGCCTTTCATGTACGGTAATTACTGTGTGTTTAATTATATATGGAAATGCCCAGGTGAGCTAAAACAACCCATTATGCTTTAGCTCACCTGGAATCAGTCGTGCTGACTAGTCGGCAACACGCTTGTAGTAAGAGTGGGCACGTAGACCCTGAGCGATACCCAGACGGCGGGCATCTCGAATATCAGCCGCATCATTAGCACGGTAATCCTTCAGAGACATACCATACTTATAAGTCTCATACTCGTAATCGTCACCAAAACGGGTATTAGTTCCGGGGCGGCGAAGCATGTCCTTAGCGGCAGTGTAAGGCAGTAGACCCTCAACGTAAATCAGGTAACCATCAGTGGTACCAAACACGAACTTAGGGTTGCCAGAGTTGCCAGTCAGCAGGACACCGAAGCTGTCACCGCTCACCTTCAGAAGCTCATTACGCAGAGGCTCCTTAGTGTCAGCACTTCGGTAGCGCTTAAAGTCACCCTTGTTTACATGCCACGCCAAACCACTCATAGTGTTAATAATGGTCAGGTCACCAAACTGGGAGCGGATAGCGTGCCACACTTCAGAGTTGGAACGCATATAGGTGTGCAAGATACCCATATCCTTCTCCGGGTGCTCCTCGTTCGGGATAGCCAAGTTAAAGCGGCGGGAAGCGTCACGGTGACGAATGTAACCCTGAATACCTGCAACATTACGGTCAGCCTTAATATTGCCAGGCTCGAAGCGCCAACCGCCACCAAACTCGAAAGTGTCGTTCGGAAGAGAGGTAGATGCTCGCACATCGGAAGAATATACGCCCCAGTCATGCTTATACTGGTGCTCAGCGGACACAACAGGCGCGTTCTTACGCCAATGGCGGCGGAACTCCTCATCAATGAGTGCGTAAGTCGGTGCGGTAGAAGTGGGGCCAAGGTACAGGGTAATGTCCTGCTTGCCGCCCTTCTTAATGGTTCGGGTAGCACGAACAGTGGGTGCCTCAGCGCCGGTATCTACCTGCTGTTCAGTGGGCAGAAGGTGCACACCCTGGTTCGGGGCGCTCGAAATGTAGATAGGAACGAAGCCGCCCTCGAAGTCACCGGCAAGAATCACGCCGTCTTCATACCCGAAGCCGTGGATATTGTCACGGTGGGAGCTGATAGCAACAAAGAGGGTGCCGTCAGTATTCGGTGCGGAACAGATAGAAGTCACATGCTCAGCATGGTAGGGGTTACCCTGCGGGTCTACAATGTCGCGGAGAACCCAGTTACGGTTCTTAATGTCACTTTCCCATACGGCGGTACGGTTGTGAAGGTGCTTAAAACCGGCAGGCTGGGACGGGTCAAGCAACGGCAGGTAGATTCGACCCTCAGCGTAGAAGCCCTTAATTTCCTCAGAACCGGCAGGCTGGGGGTTGGTGATGCTGTTGCCGTCACGGTCGAAAGCAGAGAGGCATACGCGGCTAGTACCCCAAGAGTCACCATTGAGGTTGAGGTTGCCGTAGCCGGGGACAATATTACCATCAGGCGATACTGCAATAGAGTTAATAGCAGACAGTGACTCCATAGAGCCACCACGCTTAATTGCGTGACCAACAGCCGGGGTGGGCACCTTGGTGATAGAGGGGCTAATGGCGGGCTCAATGAAGCGTTCACGAGCATTAGCGGAGGTTGCGGTCATGGCAACAGTTGCGGCACCAGCGATAGAACCTGCAATCAGGGAACGGCGGGTGATGGGCATTATAGTAGGTTTCCTTCCTGTTAAGGAATCAAGTTGTAGTGAATATGAATTACGACCTCAAACCGAAGCCGTGTGAAACCATCATAACACACTCTTTTGGGTTTGCAAAATCGAAAGGTGCAAACCCTTAAAAACCCCGAAATATCAACCCAAAACCACCCATAAACACGCAAAAAACAAGAAGCATACGAGCAACCTGCCAAACAATCAAGGCAGAAACTCATATGCTTCTTGCAAAATAAGAGGTGGTGACGGGATTCGCACCCGCTTATCTGGCTTTGCAGGCCAGCACCTAACTAGTCGGTCACACCACCAAGAAACTAATACCCCGCCCTGTAAATTGTTCTAGGATAGACAAGGCGGGGCATTAGAAAGTGACAATGCGTAAGTGTGCTAAATGGGTACCACCAGTTTCTTGTCGGTAGCATCCGGGCTCCACAGTAGGTTTCTGTTCTACTGCTCTCGCCCTTGGTTTACAAACTTGCAATCGCAACCAAGAAACCTTGATTACGTAAACATAGTATCACACGTTTCGGGCGTTACGCAAATCTTGGTTAAAGCGCCGTGTAGTAACCATCAACAGGCATCCAGTTCACAGGGTGAATCAGAGTGCCACTAGACGGGTTAAGGGCAGAAATCATCTTACCGTCGCCCAGGTAGATACCGACGTGACTGTAACCGTTCTGGAAGACAATATCACCCGGCTTAGGGGTAGAAGTGGGCTTCAGCTCATTCTTCATACTATAGGTGTATGGTGTGAGCTTGATGCCGTGCTGGGCGTAAACCCATGACACGAAGCCGGAGCAGTCCCAGTTCTTGAAGGTCTTACCACCCCAGACGTAAGAGCCACCCAAGCCACTCTTTGCGCTCTTCACAATATCACTGTGCTTATCATGGTTCTGTACAGCGACAGGTTCAGCCGCCAAAGCTGAACGGAATCCTGATGAGCCGTGAGCTGTACCGGTAGCGATAGTGGAAATACGTCCAGTCTTAGAGAAGGTCTGGGTGGTTGCGTTACGGTCACCAACAATGTCAGTTTGGGGGAAGCCGTGCTTGTCCCAGTGACCCTCAGCCGCCCACTTCTTACCTACAGCGGAGTTGAACTGAATGACGTGTGTACGGTTCGTTGAAGCGTCCCAGCCAACAATGTAGTAGTCGTCACCGTTCTTGAAGTCTTGGGCGCGACCACCGTGGACATAATACTCTTCACTAACGGGGACACCTAGCTTATTCTTGCCAACTTCGCCGTAGCTTAGCCACTTACGGGCAATAGCGCTAGTCGGGTCAATATTGTGGGCACCGGTCTTCTCAGTCCAAACAATCTTATTGGTGCGACCATCAGTGGTACGGAAATCCTGAGTTACAATACCGCTACCTCGATTGACCTCGTTAGTGGAAGGCGCACCATAGAAACCGGGATTTTCAGACCACTTGCCACCGATAGCACCGCGAGTCCAAATCTCATGCACACCAGTCTGCTCAGTCCAGGCAAGCTTATGCCCTGAACCAAAGTCTTGGTAAGTAATGCCGTCACGTGCCAGCTCTTCACTGGTAGGATAGCGGTATGTTCCAGCGGAACCGCCAGACTGTGCCCACATGCCGCCAATAGCGCCACGTAGCCAAACACTCTTTCCTTGAGCGCCGTAGGAGTACACTACACGGTGACCATCTTTAAAGTCCTGCTCCCATACGCCGCGTAGCCTATCGACAGTACGCTCATTTTCGATAGCGCCACCGTAGTCTTTACCAATCGCCTTTAGGTAATTACGAATCCCGTTCTTCACAGGGTACCCGTTGGCACTCATGGAGTCGGAACTATCCACGGTTACACTGTTGGTGCGAGTGTTCCAGCTGATACGGGTAATCTTAGAACCATCATTAGTGCGGAAGTCTTGGTAGACAGTATCACCGTTCGTGATTTCGTCTGTGATGGGGGTACCCACAGTGCGAACGTCACCAAGGTCAAACCACTTCTGGATAATAGGCTTAAAATTGGTCATGACGTGAACACCGTTCTTCTCTGACCAAATCAGCTTCTTGCCACTATCGAAGTCTTGCTGTGCGGATTCACGGAAGAAGTACTCATCAGTTAGCGGGTACCCAAACTTTCCGTACTCATTACCATTCTTAACCCACAGGTCACCAATCGCGCCACGCAGGTACACGGCACCACCCTTGCCGTCCTTACGGTGAAGGATGCGGTAGCCGTTAGTGAAGTCTTGTGCCCAGCCGTTAGGTAGTGCAAGCTCTCGACCGATAGGCGTACCGTAACGCTCCTGATTCTTGTTCCAGTAGCTACCGATACCACTATTAATATTCAAGAAACCACCGTTACCGAAGTTACGGTCACCATTATCAACCACTGGGGCAGGCTTCGGTGCCACGGGAGCGTGAGCGGAACGGAAGCCCGTCGGAGCGGGTGAAACCTTGCCGTTACTACTCCACTTAGAAACGTAGTTAGCGTTACGAACAAAGTTATCCAGCTCGGCGGTGGTGCCATTGAATACGTTCGAGTCACCGGCGAAAGGTGCTACAGATGAGAACTGCCAAATATCGAAGCTAGTAGAGCCGCCCGGCATGTAACCGGGGCCAGTTGAATAGTTGGCAATATGCAGGGGTGCACCCTTAAACTCACCCGTGCCACCCATGCAAGTATTCCACCAGTCGGTAGTAGAGTAAATTGTGGGGTAACGACCCGTCTTTTCTTTATATGTGTTCATGAAGTCCCACGTCCAAGCCTTCAGCTGAGACTGAGACATACCGAAACAAGTGTTACCCAAGGACGGGTACGGGTTATACTCAAGGTCAAGCATACCAGGTAGGGTCTTACCGTCCGCTGACCAGCCGCCACCATTCTTAATAAAAATCTCAGCCTGTGTACGACCTGATGATTGGGAAGGAAGCGCGAAGTGGTAGCCACCCGTAACTAGACCAGCTTCTCGTGCACCCCTGTAGTGACCTGAGAATGTCGGGTCTACATACGTGGTACCTTCACTTGTCTTCATCCATGAGAAGCGGCTACCACCGGCGTACTGAGCCCTCCAGTTGATGTTAGGCTGGTGGTTGGACACGTCCTGACCAAGGATACCCCAGCCAGGCTTCCAGCCGCTCTTAGTGGTTAGCGGTACAACCGCTAGGGTTGGTGTTCCGTTAGCTAGTGTTGCATCCTGAGCACCTGTTAGGTTCTGTTTGTCCTCTGCTTGGGCTTTAGCGCCCCAACCGACGGTAGCGCCACCCTTCTTAGCACCCTCTTCAGGGGTTTCTGCTAGGGCAACCTTAATATTCTTCACATCAACAGCACCTTGTAGTGTAGGTGCCGCCTCTGTGGTTGCCGTACCCCCATTGACATGAGTGTCGGCGTTGTTCTTAATTGTTTCATTCTCAGAAACGGTGATTGTTGAGCCAGCTGTAACAGTCTTTGCCTTACCATTGTCCGGTTCGCCGGTAGCAACAGCGGGTGCTAGGGTACTAGCAACAGTTGCGGCAAGCACGGTAGACGCAAAGATAGTTTTAGCGGCTTTCTTCTGAGGCGTTTTAGCTGTCAAGTTTCCTTCGTTCTCCTTCCACCCCTATATTTGGGGTGCTTTGAAATTTGGCAGTAAAGAAGGCAGGGGCTTTCAGCGCATGGCACACTTTGCCCCTGCCCTCTATTCTGTAAACATATCAGGAAGGTTGATTAAAAAATATTCAGGAAACTGTAAGGTTATGCATGAGTTTTACCAAGCATACCATCCTTCGTCTACTGTCCCATCGGTAGTATCTATGCCGTGGTAAGCCGTGAAGCCTGTAGGTGTTTCAGTGCGACGGGCACCGGCCTTATATAGGGCGAGTGCCCTGTCTGCATCGGCTAGAACCGGCAAATCATATTTACTGTATGAGGGGAAACCCTGGTAAAGAACACCTTCAGGGGTTGTATCTAGAACTATCGCATATGTGTTCCGTGAAGGGTCAGTGTTTGAAGGTCGCCTAATAATGTCACCCTGCCTAACCTTATTCAACCCCTGGTATGAACCTAGATTATGGTAGGCGGGGTTAGAGTAATGTTCGTAGAAACTATCAGCATATTTACGCCTCTGATTCTGTACTGTGATAGTCATGTACCCACAACCTACCGTGTCATTGAACCTGAAAGCTTTCAAATCCTCTTTCAGTTCCGGGTCATTTGGGCTAGTCTGCGCGGCAATAACCTCAGCAATAGTCTTCTCGGGAATCTGTGCGGGCGCAACCTTCAACAAATCCTGCGGGTTATAGACTGTGTTATCAATATTTGAAAACTTCTCATTAAAAATCAGGACATTACCCTCAGCATCCGGTGTGCCAGCACAGGCGTTCAGCATCTCTTCAAGATGCTCAGCATCACGAGCCGCCCCTGGAATACCGTTATCCATCGGGTACCCCGTAGAATGTGCCCACTCCATAAACTTAGGGTTTGACCACAACGCCAACGGCACCTCTTTCAGTAGCTTCTGATAATCTTCAGCGTCCACAGTCGTTGGTACACCGTCAGGCTTAGCCTCACCCGTCATAAGCCTCTTCATGATTAGCCCCGTCTGGCGGCTAAGGATAAGATTCTGGCTAACCTTCACCGACTCGCGCCCTGCATCAACATACTCCAGGTACCTATCCTCACCGATAGCCGCAAGCCTATCAAGATACTGCTGTTGGTGCGCCTGCATATGCTTAACGGGCGGGTGCTTCTCATCTGCTGTAAGTACAGCAATATCAGTATGCAGATTCTGAACCGACTCCCTATGCTTCTTCAGCAGGGCATCAGCTTTATTCCTGTTCGCCGGGATAGTAGAACCGGAATCAGGGTCGCCTATATCCGCCCTACGGGTAGCGAACAGGCTATCGGCTCGAACCCACATATCGACAGGTGATGCGTTAGCACCTTCACGCGGGGCACTAACCTCAGCCGCCGCACCATCAGGCGCATAGTAGCGCGACAGGTTGTAGTCACTATTGAGCTGGGCATATTTCTGCCGCATCTGTGAGTCTGCAATATACCGGCGAGAATCATTAGCTGGAATGAGTAATGTTTGCTCTTTAGTCAGCTCGGCGCGCGCCTCCTGTAGATTCTCCTTATGGCGTTTGCTAATCCGTGCTTCTTTAGCCGCTACCGCCTTACTATAAGTGTCGAAATGTTCCACTTCCTTGTTCTTATACTTGCAACCTTTGGGGCCGTTATACCCTACACAGCTGTTAATATCGCCGTTTGGTGATATGTGCCATGCCATATTATTTTTCCTCCAAGGCATCTATTCATCTTCAATATTTACAATAGGGTGAAAATAGGGCATAAAGAAACCCCCGGCTGGCAACATTAAATATTGCTTACTAGCCGGGGGCTTACTTTATATATCCCTAACCGTCAAAGCCCATCATGTTCTCCAATACCCACACGGTGCCTATAGCAACTAGCGGGCGTAGCTCACAGAGGGCGTAGGACGCTTAGAAGGGGTAGCAGACGGGGCAGGGGTAGCCTTTGCAGTACCCTTAGACGGGCTAGGGGTAGGCTTCGGGTTAGCGGTCGCTGTGGTGATAGGAACCTTCTCACCATCAATAGTGACGTTAGAACACTGGGGGGTAACCTTCATGTGAATCTCACGGTCGAAAAGCACTAGTCCTTCTTGACGCTTAGTGTCCGTGAAGATAAGCGAACACTTTCGGTAAACTTCCTTCGAGGGGTCGCTGTAGTCCTTGAAGACCAGGGTACCGGACGGGTCGGTGTAAGAATACACCAAATCGACACCCTTCTCTTCACTGCGCCAATTACGCATCTGTGCCTCATCTACCCTAGTGATGGTAGTGATTCCTTCAGATACAGATACGGAGCGGCTATTATGCTCAGACCAAAGCAGATAGACGGTGGCGCTAATGAAGCAGAAAGCCAGGATAGCGAAAGTCCATAGAGCCTTTTCATCTGTTCGGATTGAATCATACTTCACAGATGACTTACCCCTAAATAGGGCACCAATATTAGAAATGATGCCCAGCTGAATGACCGTAAAAATAGCACAAATCAAGCCGAGGAAGCCAAAAATAACAATCCAGAAAACAGGGTTTACAAGTTCGTGGGCGGTAATATAGTTCATGATGCTGTGATTCTAGGGGTAGTCGTCATTACAGGGGCAGGTTAGAGATGCCGAAAGCTACTAGACCCCAAATAGCGGCGCAGGGTAGCGACATCAGCATGAATCCACGCATAAAGTCTACACCATAGGCAGGCTCGACGGCGGGCTGGGGAGTGTTAGTGGTGGTGGGTTCTTCATTGAAAAGCATTAGTTTATATCCTTACTTGTGATTGAAACGTCCAGCAGAGCGTGCTAGAGCGCGTGTTGGGTTGGGTGCGGTATTGGTGGTTACTTCAGGTGTTGCCTGATTTGCGCTCCAGGCTTTAAGGTATTCAAGAGCCGCTTCGATAGCGTGGCGAATCTTGCCTTTAATCATCCGTAACCTTATTGTCGGTATTGACCAGCTCGAACGATACGGTGAAGTTCCAGGTGAGGTCACTGTGCGTATCCTTGGAAACGTTACCTGTGTTGAACTTCAGGTATGCGGTTTCACCGTTGGCCTGGAGCGCTTTCAGATAGGACATGTAAGCGCAAGCCTCCACGTCATACGCCTTGAGAGTGTAATAAAGGTGGTCATCCAGGGTATGTAGGTCTTCACCTACAATATCGGCGTAGCAACGGAACCACCCGCCGGTAGAAATGTCTTCCAACGCGAGGGTTAGGGTCTTGTTCTGAGAAAGAAGTTCCTCGAAGCGGGTGACAATTTCTTCGGTGGTTTCGCCGTATCCGTTGCCGCCCACTTCGAGGACGAAAAATGCGTCTAGCATGTGTATTATGTCCTTTATTGGTCGTACATCATTAAATCGTGTACAACAATCATAACACAACATATCGCTAGGGTCAAAATTCAGTTAAATGCGGGGCTTTAGAAGCTCCTGAGCGACACGCTTAGGAATCAGAGTGCTAGTCATCTGATTAAACATGTCGGCAGACTCTAGACGGTACTCAATCTTAGGGTCTTTCTGTGCGTAAGCCCTCAAGCCGATACCTTCCTTGAGGTAACCCAAGTCTGCAAGGTGGCCAACCCATTCCTGGTCAATAGCACCAAGAATGATTGAACGTGCCTGGGTTCGCCAAACACTATTAGCTTCCACTAGTGAATCCCAGTGAACCTTAGCCGCCGCCGCCAACTCATCCACCAACACATCACGGGTCAGCTCTGTACTAGTAGGATACTCGGCAAGAAGGTCTTTAGGTGTAATCGACGGCACCCAGTCCAGCTCTTCACGAAGATGCTTCCATAGAGTAGGCAAGTCCCAGTCGTCCAGGTGTTCACCATTCTCAGTAATCCAACCCTCAACAGTGGTACGGACACTAGAACCAATGAAATTAACAGCTAGGTCAGCCGCCATATCGTCATCGCCAAGCAAAATTTCTGTTCGGTCTGAATACAGCTTCTTACGCTGACCATTCAATACGTCATCATACTCTAGCGTCTGCTTCCTAGACGAACGGTGCATACCATCCACGGCACCCTGTGCACGCTCAATAGCCTTAGTGAGCTGTTTACCCTTGATAGGTGAGCCGTAAGCCTCGAATAGGCGTGCCAGAATCAGTGTATAGCGTGAAGCGTGGAACCTGAACAGCTCATCCTCAAGCGACAGGAAGAACTTACTGCGCCCAGGGTCACCCTGACGACCAGAACGACCGATAAGCTGATTATCAATACGGCGAGAATCATGCCTAGCTGTACCCATCACATATAGGCCACCAGCGGCACGCACCTTCTCAGCTTCAGCTGAAATTTTCTCCTCCATCTGAGGAAGAAGAACCTTATACTGTCCCTCATAGGCGGCAGGCGTATGCTCAATACTAAGACCCATGATAGCCAGCTGTTCAGCAACCATCATCTCAGCATTACCACCAAGAAGAATGTCGGTGCCGCGACCAGCCATATTAGTTGAAACCGTGACCGCGCCAAGCTTACCAGCCTGAGCGATAATGTGCGCTTCCTTCTCAATATGCTTAGCGTTAAGAACGTTATGGACGATACCTGCCTTAGCCAGCTTACGGGAAAGCTTCTCAGATGCGGCAACACTAGTTGTGCCAATAAGAATGGGCTGGATTAGCGGCTCTTCACCGTCTTCTGCTTCCTCTAGGGCACGCTGTCGAATGTCCAAGATTTCAGCAACTACCGCGTCCATCTTATCCTGCTCGGTCAGATACAGCTCATCCTGCTCATCAATACGCTGTTTCGGCTTATTTGGCGGGATAGTTCGCACCGCCAAACCGTAAGTGTCAGCAAGCTCAGCGGCTTCAGACGCGGCTGTACCGGTCATGCCAGACATTTTATCGTAGAGACGGAAGAAGTTCTGCAAAGTAATCGTAGCCGAAGTAGGGTTCTCAGGCTGAATCTTAACCTCTAGGTGACCGTTTCGACGTTCCTTAGCTTCAATAGCCTGGTGTAGACCGTCACTGTAGCGGCGACCCTCCATTGCACGTCCGGTATGCTCATCAACAATCATGATTTCGCCACCCTGAATAATGTACTCCTTGCGGTTATGGTACAGGGTTTCAGCTTGCAGGGCGGAACGTAGGAATGTCAAGATTTCACTATGCGAACCGAACAGAATCTTGTCCGTGGTGCCGAAGTAGTCGATAATCATATTCAGACCTTCGTCGGTAAAATCTACGACCTTCTTCTTCTCATCCACCGTATAGTGCTCATCTCGCTTCAGTAGCGGCATGAGGGCGGCGGCATTAGTGAACCACTTCTCAGCTTCCTCAACGTTCTGTGCCGGGGCAGAAATAATCAGAGGGGTAGTAGCTTCATCAAGAAGAATTGAATCCAACTCATCAATAATAACGAAGTTCAACTCACGCTGGACACGCTCTTCAGGGGTGAGAGCTAGGTTATCTCGCAGGTAGTCAAAGCCAAACTGGTTATTCGTGCCGTAGACAATATCCCTACTGTAGATGTCACGCCTTTCCTCGGGGCTCATAGACTCCTGAAGAGCACCATGAGTTAGACCAAGGAACGAATAGATAAGACCCATCTGTTGCTCCTGCTCACGCGCCAAATAGTCATTAGTGGTGACCAGGTGCGCACCCTTACCAGTAAGTGCGTTCAAGTACATCGGGGCAACAGCGGTTAGCGTGTTGTGGGTAACAACATGGTCACCTGCAAGGAATAGATGTGAAGGGTGAGTGACCGTGAAGCACACCTGCTCTTCCTGAACACCAAGCTCAAGGACGGCGGTAACCTCAACATTTCCGGTAGGTGCCGTATCAATCTGTACCGTGTAAGGGAAGAATCCTAGACCCTCAACATCCTTAACCGTTGCAGAGTAACCCAAAGCGCGGGCATACCAAGCAATCGTTTCAGCATTGCCGCGAGTGAGTGCATACCCGATACGTAGACCCGTAGCACCAACAGGCTTAGAAGTCATCTGAATAAAGTTCTCAGCCTGATACTTGGCGGGAGCTACAGTGTTTGCGGGGTCACCAAAAGAAGGTGCGGCGGTAGCGGAAAGAACATCAGCCAGGTTGCCTGCTTCAAGCTTAGCCGCCGGTGCCTTATCCAGGTTCACAAAGAAATGCTTCACCGCATGGTTCCGCTTATCGCGGTAAGCCACAATAACACCAGAACGCTGTAGTGGCTCCAAGGGTGAGCGGTTATCTCGAACATACGTAGAAGAGCCGAGATACATGTAGTTACTAGAATCATTCACAACCCTAGTAGTACCCTCAAAATCAGTGACAGACAGGAGGCTATCTTCGGTCACCTTGACGGTTTCTGTAGGGTGAGTTGCTAGAGCCATATCATCATTTAGAGTGCAACCATTACGCGGGATAAACACCTGCTGACCAGACTTCAACTTACGCAGAATATCCTCAGTCTCAACAGTCTCATACAAGGTACTAGACATTCGAGGTGCAATATCCCAACGGTGCTGTAGGTTACACCTGACGGTACGCAAATCATCCAAAACTAGAGCATACACATCCTGCTTACCCTGCGGGAAAACGCCCGCAATAACAGTAAGGTCACCATTACCAGCATAAACAGTATCACCAACACGAATATCCCCAGCAAGCTTAGCGCCCGTAGGGGTAGGAATAGGGGTGCTAACCGTAACGGCTTTACCTTCACCAGTCTTCATTTCGGCAACCTGGCCATAATGCAGGGCAATACCACCCTCTAGCTGTACATCATAATGCCTCTTACCAAGAACACGGCGTGCTACTTCACGAACCACAGCAAAAGCCTCGGGAATAAGAACGTCCAAGCTTTCACCAGACTTGATGCGTTCCTTAAATTCAGGGGTCTGTGCCGCCAGCTCTTCGTCAGTCATTTCTTCATAAACAAATTCAAGCGCGTTAATCTGCCCAATGAGTGCGTTAGCTCGTCGAACTTCACGCTTCTCGCCGGCACGTAGCAGATGCTCAAGAAAATTAGCCAATGTAGGGTATCCTATGCTTTCAAAATTTCTGTGTATAACTATTTTCTAATTAGACCATTCTACCAGCTTAGTTCTAGGGGTGAATAATCCGTAAGGCTCAAAGTCCTCAAATATGTGGTTAAACTATTATATCACACCCACCAGCTATACCCCAATTAGGAAAATGTCAAGCATGACACGTAAAATTAAAAGTGAAAATATTCACCAACAAGAAAACAATAACCAACGCAAACAATGAACGAAGAACCAACAACAAAAAACACCCTAGAACTAACCACCAAAGAAAAAGCTGTAGCAATCCTAGCAACCCTCATACACGCCGCAACAGCCACCTGGTGCACCATAGAGCTAATGAACCCCACCATACCCCTAATAGGGCTCACAGCACTAATAATAACCCTATGGGGAACCCTCAACGCTGAGGAAACATACAGGCAAATGCTACTAGGAATCTACGCAACATTCAGCGTAACAGCACTACTAGCCGCATCAGACGGCATGAGGCGCGGCGACATGCTCGGGCCAGCACTCATACTAGCCGCAGGCGCAATACTGCAATGCATGGCAAACCAGGCTACAAAAGCATAAATAAAACAATAAGGCGCAAGCTTGAACGTCTCCAAGCTTGCGCCTTATTGCGGGTGATACCGGTAAGTCACCCTATATAATATCGCGCGGTACCGGTGGGATTTGAACCCACGAGCGAACACTAAGCCGCTAACTCCTTAGCAGGGAGTCCCGATAAACCACTCTGGCACGGCACCAAATATGAATCACGAACTAACGTGAACCTGTGAATATAATATATCACAAACCGAAGTCTACCACAAATCCGCAGTACATAACTTCGTTCGAGCGACTGACGGGAATCGAACCCGCATAACCGGTTTGGAAGACCGGGGCTTTACCATTAAGCTACAATCGCAGACCTTGACACTATAGCACAGATATTGAGTGCATGTCAAGGAATAAGGTTACTTGCCCTTCAGCATCTTTTCGCACTCACGGATAGTCTTATTCTGTCGCCCGCAAAGCGCGAAAACCATAACACAGACTACTAGAGCGATAGTCAGTAGAAGTACCCCAGAAACAAGTGAAATCACGCTCGCAACCTGAACACTACCGGTCACAAAGACAGTCAGAGAAGAAGCAACGAAGGCACCAGGCACCACAATGGGTGCATGAAACTTTGCTAGTCCTTCAAAATCAGTATCACGAGTCAGGAACTTCAAGATGCCAAAGATAAGAATAGCCCCAAGCAGAATGTGGTACCACTCTGGCATTGCATGAGTAGAGCTAGGAACACTAGCACCCATGCTTACACCGATTAGAATCATGGTGACGTATAGGGTTAGGGTAGCGAACCGGAGGGCGTTCTTCTCTTTGGTTACAGCCGTCATATCGTCTTCACTAGAGGTAGTTTCCTGCTCTTCAGCTACTTCACTGTTTTCTGTGACTTCTTCCACTTCGGGGGTATCCGGTATGTTTCCCTGTTCCTTGTCGTCTGCGTGTTCAGACATGGGTGTTTCCTTCGTCTTGGGTGTTTAGAATTTGATGGGGTTAATCAGTGTAGCACCACCTACACCTGTGCCGCGCGCCTGAGTGCGGGCAACGTCTAGGGTATTGAGCCTAATTACGCGGGTGTCTACCTGATTTGCACCGCCTTCAATGAGGGGCACATCCGATACAGGCTTCGGGTCTTTGCTGGTTCCGCCGGGGGCTTCAGGGGTGGTCTTAGCTTTACGGAAAGTGTTTAGAATCTTCTTGAACATTGTTACCCCTTCAGGTAATTGTTAGTTGAGCTTAATAGTCCAGGTGGAAGCTTCAAGGTCAAGCTCATCAGCGATGAGGTTAAGAACCTTATCCCAGTAGTAGCGATTAACGCGGGCTTCCTTATTCCTACCCTTATGCATATCAACTACACGCTGATATTCACGCAGGCTAGTGTCGAGGACTTCCTGGAACGTCTTCTCATTGCCCGTAATGTCTAGGAGGCCAATTTCAAGAAGAACAAGGTCGGGGGTGCTGATGGGGCCGAAGTTGAAGCCGCCGCCGCCTCCAAGACCACCCTCATAAACGTAGCCGGTGATAGCGGCGCGGGTGTAGACCTGTGCGACAGTCTGGGCGTATGCTTCACGGAGCGGGTCACCCTTGCCAATCATCTCAAGGATAACAGCAGTGTTGGACTTGATAATGTCATAGTTCTGGTTATCGCAGTACTCGTAAGCCGCCTCTTCACTGGCATACTTTTTCATGTCTTCACTATCCAGCTGGTGACCAATAGCAGTATCCACACGTGAGCTGAAGCCCTGTGCCATGAAGATGTTCTCCCACATGTTTTCGGGTAGCAGTTCCCAAATGTCCTTATCGTGGACAATAGGGGTATCGGGTAGCAGTGGCATGTTAGCCTTCCTTTCGGGGTGGATTCGTAAACATCTTCATAAATAATCATGACACACTGTGCCGGGTTTGTCAAACTAAGTGTTAGGCGCACACCTAACAACAAGATTATACCTATAGTTAAAACCAAACGTATTACCGCCGGTTGCACCATCCGAACCGACCTGCTGACCAGAACAAGTCACCAACCACAGCGACCTATCCCCCGTCTTATCCCACATGCCCTGAACCTCAGTAAGCTTATCCTGTGGGACAGTGAACATGTCCGTCACATGCCACTGAGTTACATGACCGTTACCATCGGTAAGGAATAGCCGCTCACACCCCGAAAGCCTATGCAGGTACCCCCACGGCGACAAATAGTAGCTACGCCTATTCACGTGCCCAGCAAGGATAGTGGAACCTTCAGAAGCCGTAATAGGGTTGGATTTACTATACCAAATACCAGAACCATCAGCAGTAATAGGAAGCACCATCCTGCCGCTAGTCGAACCGGAAGCAGACAAAGAAGCTGAAATGCCCTGAGTAGGAATAGACCAACCAAAAGCCGGAAGATTAGCCGGAACATCACTCGTCACCTTAGCGGCATCAACCTCACACACAGCGGCATGAACCTCCACCTCCGGCTTCGGTGCATAAAGAGTGTTATCATCCAGCACAGGCATCTTATCCCCTACATCATCTTTAGGGGGCTGATATACAGGCTCACCAGCATCAGTAGTAGCAACAGGGGTAGCACCCCTATTCTGAACAGTATAAGGGACACGAATAACCCCATCAGAACCAACCTGCGGGCGAAAAAAACCATAAGCCGTGAGTCCAAGAGCGGCAAGACCAAGAGTGCCACCCATAACCGCTTGACGGCGAGTAATCAAACCCTTAGTGCCACGCACACTGGCCGCAGATTTGTCGTAATCATCTTCGTACAAGTCGTACAGGTCAGGTCGTTTATCCTTCATAGTGGACTCTCCTTAAAAACATAAAACTACAAACATTACTTCAATATTAAATCATATGGCGAGATGATTTGCATATCAGAGCGGACGACTATATTATAGGTGACATATTGCATATAACACTATGGAGTAAACCTTGAAGAAACTAGCCCCTCTAACCCTAGCCGCACTAGCACTAACCCTAACCGCCTGCGGTGGAACAGCCGAAAACACTAACGCAACCAACACCCCCACCGCAACAGCAACCACGACTGCTACTCAAAGCCCTACAGCGACCGCAACCCCTGAAGCAACCCACAGTGCTGATGCGGCTAAGCCCACCGCTGAAGGTAACGACTATGCAACAGGTATGACCGGTGTAGTAACCTCAGACCCCACGCCCGGTTCAGTGACCGTAGTAACCGGCGACAAGCCAGTAGTTGCACCTAACCCTGAGCATACTGCTACCACTGCAACCAATGACGACAAATCGAAGCTAGAGAACCAGCTGAAGATTCTAGACGGCGCCCCTGTCATCTCTGGAAATAGCGTTGTTATTCCGAAGCGAACCTATGACATCCAGCCCGCAGAAAGCCGTGAAGCAAACGGTGTGCTCGACCAGTCTAAGTATGCCGAGGTTGTTATCATTGACGACGTGCAACCCGGCAACCCTGAGTGCGCTATCGTAGCCGCCCAAATTAAGGGCAACGAAGCAGACATCAAAGCTAATGGCCCTCGCCCCATCAGCTCAAACTCTGCATGGCAAGCACTAAAGAACAACGATAGCACCCGAATCCAAGGCTTCTCCAAGTACGAGCCTAACGCCGTATATACAGGTAAAGACATTCTAGTACTACACATCAAGCAAGCCAATCATGGTGCCTACGCAAAGGGTGGAGCAACCCCTGTAGCAACACCAGCCCCCAGTAACTAAATATAACTAAGGAAGTCCCTGCCGTGTGATTAAACATCATACAGCAGGGACTTCCTAACCCAATAACAAAAACTTCACAAACCCACCCTGAACACCAAAAACGATACCCATAAGCCAGAACAATAAGGCAAGATAGTACCCCTTCAACATCTCACCAGAAAAAGCTGACTCAAATACAGGTACCGTCAAATGGTAACAGCAACAGTGAATCTGCCTAATTTTTGAGCTAAGTCACCCCACCGTAACCAACCCCAGCCTAAAACATAAGCTGGAACTCACCTTAGTTGGCGGCTAAAAACTTAACCATAAAACACATAGCATAAAAACCAACACAACTAGAAACACCCCCTTAACAATTACGTCAAGGGGGTGTTTCATCCAGCTACAGGCAAGCACCATCGGATAGCTAAGGTCATTACTCCTCACAGGCACACCCGATAAGGCAAACCAACCCCTAAGACCGAACCACCAGTCAAAGGAACCAGCCCACCAAATCATACGGGTGTGAATACAACACCGACAGAAAACTCAAGCGGGGGTTGCAGACCCTACCGTAACCAATACCTCCAACAAGAAGTACTTAACATGGTCGGTAGTCAAAACAACAACCAAGAAAAGTATAGCACATGCACGAGACGCAGTAAAGCCCCCATGAGTCAAAAGCTCACAGGGGGCTTTACTAATCAACCTACAAGTAGGATATTAGGCTAACCTAGAAACTACTCAGCATCATTCTTGCGACGGCGGCGGACAGCCACGGTAATACCACCAGCGGCGGCTAGACCAAGAATACCGATACCACCAGCAACAGCCGGGTTCAAACCAGCACCAGCGTAACCAGTCTCACCAGTCTCAGCGGTAGCCTTCTCAATGGTCTTAGGCTGTTCCGGCTTAGCAGGCTCAGACGGCTTAGGCGACTCGGGAGTCTCAGGGGTTACAGGAGGCGGAACTAGCTTCGTAACGGTAGCGTCACAACCGTCGGTGTCCTCGCCAACCGTGGTGTTCACCTGGCACTTCTCGGGCGGGGTGGTCGGGGTCGGGTCGGGCGGTGACGGGTTGTTGGTCAGAACAATAGTGTTCAGGATACCTTCGGAGTAGACACGGTTCATGTCCAGGTCGCTCTTCAGGGTGACCTCAACCTCAAACTCGACAGTCTCGCCAGCCTTCAGCTCGCCAATCTCCCACACGTTACCGTTTACGGTGCCACGGTTATTGGTGTTGAGGAACTTCACGCTCTTCACATCAAACTGTGCGTTATCGGGGAACTCAGAGATGACAGCCTTCTTCATGTCAGCGCCGGAGTTGTTCTTAGCCTGCGCCTTCCAACGGAGGGTAGCGCCCGCCTTGATGTCCTCAGCAGGGGTAGTCAGTTCCTTATTGACCTGACCAACAACTTCCTTCACACGGTGAATAGAAGTAACAATCGGGGTGTTATTGACCGTCACGATACCAAGGTCACGCATCTCGTCTGCCTTGAAGTCATTCAGGGACTTAGACTCAACCTTCAGGCTGTAGGTCTTGTTAGCGCCAAGTTCCTGCGGGTTCTTAGCGGTAGCAGTCACCACATCGGCAACATGACCGTCAAAGTCGGTGCCGGTACCAGAGATGAGCTTACCCTCTTCAACCTTAATGTCGAACTTGGAGGTAACGTCCTTACCGTCCGCGTCTACAACCTTCAGAGAATCCTTAGTGATAGACACGAGAGCACGCCAGTTACCGTCCGCGTCCTTGCCGTACTCAATAAGGTCGGTGATGGAGAACTGCTCAGGTGCCTTGTTCCCGGTGTTGCCGGTAACAGTCTGGGTAGGCAGGTCATTACCGGCGGGGATAACAACATCCTCGTTAGCGACAGTCTTCTCAGGCGCAATGTTAGCAACCTTAATGGTGACCTTGTTCAGCTTAACCTCGGGCACAGGCTTCAGGTCAGGCTTCTTTACCTCGGGAACAGTAGGAACCTGCTTGAGCGGCTTGAGCGGCTTCAGAGGCTTCTCTTCCGGGACGATAGGCTTAGGCTTCACCGGGTCTTTCAGCGTCGGTGCAACAGTGTTAGCCGACAGCATCAGGTGGTTATAGGAAGCGTCAATAGTGTTCGGTGAGTAATCCGAATCAGCAACACTCTTCGGGTCACCCGAAACACCATCATCACCAGGAACACCAGGGTTACCGGTAGTACCAACATAGATGGAAGCACCGTTATTCACCAGGTAGGTGACACCCAGGTACTTCAGAGCGTCGTCAGTCTCATCGAAGACGACACCGCCCTGGTTGGAGCCCTGACGGATATAGAAACCGACATGCTCAGTACCGGGCATAGAAGCGGAGGTACCCTGTAGAGACTGAGCCTCGGGGCTAATACGCGACTCAGTATTCAGGAACGTAGCAATCACACCATTACCGGGCGCGGTGAACTCGTAACGGTTAGCGGCGGTAGCACCCTGAGTCTGCTGAGCGTTCAGAGAACCGGGGGTTAGGTAGAACTGCTTTTCATATGCGGCACCCGTATCAGAGTAGGTCAGGGTAACCTTCAGTTCCATATTGTAAATCTTCTGGAATGAAATAATGTCCTTGAAAGAAGAGTGGACATCAATCATGTTGCTCCACTTGGGGGAACCGTTAGCATACGGTGCACCCGTGGGGTTGCTTACGAAGCGTACAACATCAACCTGTGCGGTCAGCTTCTTACCGGTAGCCTTATCAACAGCCGCGTCCTTGTACTTCAGGGACAGGTTAGGCTTATTGCCGTCTAGGTTGGTGAAACGGTAAGTGTTAGCGGAAGACCAGTTATCGGGGAAGTCGGAACGCTCGTCCAGGCTATCCTGCGGTGCGGCACCGTTAATGCTTACCAGGGTGTTGTCATTATCAACAACATCGAAAGGCTGTTCAACCGCGAGGTTCTTAGCATCAACGATAGCCTTATTCGGGTTAGCGTTAGTGACCTGCTCAGCCTTCAGCTTATCCTGAGCCGCCTTAGCCTCATTGTAGGACTTGAGAGCGGCGGCGTTCTTAGCGTCCGCGTCCTTCTTGGCGGCTTCGTTCTCAGCCTTAATCTTCTCGTTCTCGGCTGTGATTGCCTTGTTCTCTTCGGTAATCTTAGCGTTCTCAGCCTTGATTGCCTCAGCTTCCTTAGCTACCTTAGCGGCGGCATCAGCATCAGTCTTAGCCTTAGCTTCCGCCTGCTTGTTCTGCTCGATAGTAGCCACAGCCTTCTTCAGGGACTCAACCTGAGAGGCGGCATCCTTCTTAGCTTCCTCTGCCTTCTTAACGCCGTCTGCATGGTCGGTAGCGGTGATAGTCTTAGTCTCACCAGTGGTGACCTTGACACCCTTCTCCTGGGCGGCCTTAGCGATAGCGTCTAGCGAAGAGTAATCAACCGGAATTTCGTAAGTGCTCTTGCTGTACTCCTCAGCCGAAACAGCACCCTTATACTCCTGGGGCTTAGCATCAGAGGCGCTTAGTGCGTTAGCGGCACCAGCGAAGGTAGAGGGAATCATTAGTGCCAGACCAGCACCAGCGATAAGGTTCTTCTTCTTTGAGCGGTTCGGGCTCTTCATTGTATACGTGTTCTCCTTGTTGGGGGGAATTAAGGTAATAGCGGCGACAACCCCTAACTGACTAGGGTAATTATTGCGCCTGCATCAAGTATATATAGCATGGCGGTAACAAAGCAACCCCCCGCCAATCTTCCAGGGGTGAATATGTGGAATCCGGGTAGAAGGTATGCAAAAAGGGGTGGTGCCACAACCTATGGTGGCACCACCCCTTTTGTGAGGCGGTAGAATCATTCAGCATCAAAGGTGAACTATCGACTATTATAAGTCGGGATGACAGGATTTGAACCTGCGACCCCTCGCTCCCAAAGCGAGTGCTCTAAACCAAGCTGAGCTACATCCCGTTATTCATATGTGCACATTAAGTATAGCACAAGCTGGAACGGTGACGCAACTATAGGTTGTAGTGATTTGCGTCACCGTTCCGTATACTGCGGGGCTAATCCTCAGATTCTGCCTTCAGTTCTTCTTCTACGTCTTCATGCAAGACGGCTTCCATGACATCAATAATCGTGGAATCGGTCTGATACTTATACTCATCAACAGTATAACCTAGCGCATCAACCGGAACATCATAGAAGAACGAAACACAGTACATCATCAGCTTACCAACCGTTGCAAGGTCAGCACGCTCAAGAAGCTCCCTGTACTCCATATCCTCATCTTGCAACACGTTAGATAGCCAGTCCAACGTCTGAGAAGCGAAATCGTCTATAAACTTCTGGCGGATACGCTTCGGCGTAGGCAGACCATCTTCATTGCGGACAACAAACTTCTCAATGAAATCATAGACCGGCGCAAAAATAGGCTGTGAAGAAGTTAGCCGATAAACATCAGCAGGTGCCTTCTCAGGGTCACGCGGGGCAACCACATACCCAGGCTCAATATCACCGGAGGGGATAAGCCAAACATGCACACCCTTGACAGTCACACCAAGAGCACTACCCACATTGCGGACATACGCAATAGGGATACCACACAAGTACTGCGCTTCACTAGTGGGCGGTTCAGGGAAAAGAATGGCGTTAGCTTTCGGGTTACGGGTGGGTTTCCTCAAAATTTACTCCTAAAACGGGGGTTCCAACAAGCCATAAACATACGCCTCAACCTCAAGAAGAGTAGGCGGCATGTCCTCACGGTCAGCAAAAATACCCTTATGCAACTCCTGCGCCGCAAACGCCAACGCATCATGTGCTGTAGGTGCCCTATCAGGGGTGACGTTATTATATTTGCTCTTCAGCGCTTCACCATTCTCACCAACAGCAGGTGACCGCTGGATTACTTCTTCCCAGTAGGCGGGACTTAGCACTTTAGGTGTTCGATACGTTACTTGAATATCCATAACATCAATTCTAGCAGTAAGAGTAGTAAGGCCGGGTGTGACGTGCGCACTCGGCGCAATCACACCCGGCCTTAAACCCGAACATCAATATATTACATGCAAGCTACCATAGGCGAAGCTCCTCACCATCAGCTGTAACATCATCCAAGGTGGCGAACTCAAGGGAATTATCCTTGACCGCATACCTGTTCTGGATAGCTGTAAGAGCGTACTCACTGACCGGCATATCGACCTGCGAAGGGTCTTTCGTCTGGTTACGTGAAATAACGCCAGCATCCTGTGGAATCTTCACCATAAGCTTCTTATTGGCATCAACGATAACCCAAGCTTCATGCTTCATGTTGCTATCAGGGGTAGCCTTGTACACTACCTGTCCGGTAGCACCGCCTGAAGGTTTGACGGGCGGCAATCCTTCATAACCCCAGTTTGCGCGTCGGTGAGATGCAGGGTTGTGGCGGTCATTTAGGTAGGAAGACGCACGGGAAAGAGCAGTGTCGCGTGTCTCGTTGCGCATAAACGCCCTAGTAGCGGCGTTCGCAATGGAAGTAGCTTCCATAACATTCTTAACACCTGTAGCGGTAGGCAAGTCTGTGTAGACTTTCATCTTCTCTAGAGGCTTCTTACCAGCTGGCACATACAGCTCTTCAGTTTCAGGGTTGTATGCCAGCTTACCATCGTTGATTTGCTTACGAACAAACGCCGTGTTATGACCCACAAGGATACTGGGGTTTAGCCCATTGTACCCTTCCGGTGCTTTCAGCCCGAACTTACTTAGCTTGTTGAAAACGTCTTCCGGGTCATCGTTGATAGTGTGCGCTGTGAAAGCTTGATGCATCTCATTACGCTTACCAACCTCAGTGTTATACTTCTCTTGCATGTAGAGGAACTTTTTAACCCGCTGGAACCCTTTATTACCGCTAGTTTCATACCTGCTCAGCGTACCGGCATCTGTTGAATAAGGGGCACCCTTATCGAAAGAGGTCGCCGCTACAGACGCATACTTCTTCAACTCATCCGCTGATTTAAAGATGCGGGCACCATTCGTGAAATCAACCTTACCAAGACCACGTTGTGCAATGTCACCATACACGTCAATCTCAGCAACAACTTGGTTACGGCTGTTTACAATCCACCTACCAGCACCGTATTCCCCTTTCTTAGCAACCCTGTACACTTCGGTGTCTGAATGTCCAAGCATGATGTAGGTACCAGGCTTCTTGAGGGCATCTTTCCAACGTTGATTACTTCCTTCAATGTACGCTTGGGTATCCTCATTGGATACACCTTTAGGCTCCTTAGCTTTACCGACTTCCCCCTTAATTACATGATTGAAATAATCATATTCTGGTAGCATAGGCGGGTCAAGGGCACGCTTAGTAGATGATTCGTGTGCTTCCTTACCGACAATGTTCGCATATTCGGCAAATGCGTATTTAGCGCGCTCACCTTCTGGAACGTTCTTGAGCTCTGGGAAGTCCTGCATTGCCTGTTCCATCTCATGCTCACCAAAGACGGGGTACACCTTATTGAGGCAAGCGCTGAAATCTTGACCACGTTCTGAAGCGTCAAACGCACGTGCAATAATCTGGTCTGTACCTTCTTGCCCGCCCTGCTTATAGTTCATTACCTGCATTGTGGCAATATTCATGCGTTCTTCAAAGGGCTTCGTGGAGCCACCAAAATACTCTTGAGTAACAGTTATGGCTGTGGCAACGTCTTTAATTGCACGCTTTTCAAGCTTTGATGGGGTTTTCCCTGCTTTAAGTTTCTCGATAGCCCCTTCTAGATATTCTTCCTGCTTATGCCTATAGATGAAATCTTCATCGTATCCATGTGCTTTCAGGTCTTCTATAGACCTTTCGCGTGCTGTTGGTTCGCGGTATACGGTAAATTTAGGTTTCTGTGGCTCCTCTTCCTCTTTGGGTGGTTCCTTTGCTTCTTGCTTTTCCTCTACCTTTGCCTTAGTAGGCTCCGATTCCTTAGCTGGTTCCGGTGTAGGCTCTGGTTCCGGTGTTGATTCGGGGGCAGGCTTTGGTTCTGGCGCAGGCTCCGGGGCGGGTTCAGGCTCAGGGGTAGGTTCCTGTGCCTTCACTTCTTCTACAGCCGGTTCTTCTACCTTCTCTTGCGGCTCCTCTTCCTTCTTCTTACGCGGCTTCCTCTTAGGCTTCTCCGGTTTAGAATCTTCCTGGGGTGTTAGTTCTCCTGATTCTTCGGCGGCGGCGGCTTCATCTTCGGATACGGCACCCACCTTTCCTGTGATAGGGTTAGGGTACCTTTCAGGGTCAGCTAGGTACCTACCCCATTCAGTAACACCCAGGGCGGTAAGCAGTTCGGGGGTTAGGTTTTCGGCACCAAAAACACCGGCTTGCTTGTTGTAGATATTCTTTTCTTTACTCATCTGCTCAAGCCACGCTTGACCTTCACTCAGGCCATCAAAGTGAGGTGCTGAACTACCACGTGGGCAAGCCCTCTTGTCAGCGCCGCAGGTAACGACTTGACCTGATAGTGACACGTGAGTTTTAGCCATTACATCACATCCTATTTATAAGGCACCAATAACACCCCACTTATTTCTGGGGTGTTATTGGTGCTAAACATTTTATGCTGGGGCACCCCCAACATTTGAACTATAGCAAGAACCAGCGCTTTAGTGTCCGCCACCACGGGAGCCGGTGTAGGGTGCATACCTTAGCCCAACGTCATATTGAACCCATCCGCACACAATGTCTCCACTTAGTATGTATGATTGGGTTGAATGGTCAAGGCCAGACCATGCGAAGCCGCGTTGTCCACCGCCGCCGGTAACGACATCCCACCCTTCTTTACATTCGTCAAACACTAGCATGTCGATACCTACATCTTTCAGCTTACCCCAGTCAATACTGTAGGTGTCCTCTGATTCGTCGTAGCGTATGAAACGCTCAGCGAACGTCTTAGCTTCAACACTATTGCGGACATTGAGGACGTTAGCGTTACGGTTAAATACAGGCTCGTACACGTGCTCTGTGCGGGTGTAGTCGCCGTTCTGGTCGTTGATGCGCATCAAATCTGTGGTGATAGTGTTCTGCTCACGATTCAAGCGACCACCTGATAGTTCAAAGGCACCGGCACGGTAGGCACTACCTTCAACTGTGTGGCCTGCCGTCCGGCGTTCAGTCCATACGGAGCCGTCTTCTTTGCGGGCGTTCGGTGTGGGTGCTATTGGTGCGTCCTGTAGGACGCTCGGCATATTAGGGTTAAAGTGAAACTCGCCGTCTTCACCCTTAATAACATCGCCTGGTAGGGGCGTGTAGTAGGTTCGGGTACCACTGTACGCTTGGATAGGTTCAACTTTCAAGCCCCGCAAAGACTCGTGGCTAGGTTCAAACTTTGAAGCACTCAAGCGGCTAGGGTTAGTCTCATATGTGGCAATAAAAAGGTTCGACTGATTCGGGTCAAGCTGAACATCTTTACCAGCTGATTTGAGCCTACTATCTGTTGTGAACAGGTAGCTGTTGTGGGTGCTCTCATCACGTGGCGACGTTCCAGGGATAATACCTGACCTACTGTGCGTAAGATAGTCGAGGTTATAACGTTCCACACCATCACCATAGTTCACAGTAATCAGTTGCGGTCGGCTCTCAAGCTCAATTTTCTTCCTAACCCACTCGCTACTAGCGTGCTCATACTTCTCACGAACCGCCTGCCGTTCCTCTTCCGTAGAGTAATACGGGGTCATATCAGTATTACCAGCCCAAGGTGCCCACTCATCATCAGTAGCGAACCCAAAACCGTCAAGCTCGCGAATATCAGGGTGCGCCTTCTCCCATAGTTTCTGCTTCACCCATTCCTTAAACTCCGGGCTAGTTAGACCAGAATCTACACCAAGCTCAATATTGCGTATCTGCTCACTCAAAGCCGCAGAAATCTCAGCATCCTTCCGGGCGGCATGTTTAATAGCAGACTCAATAAAAGCCTTATCACCATGCACTAGAGGCATACCAGCACTATTGACATCTTGGTTATTCCTATATGGGCAACGCAGAGGCGAACTGCAAGGCATAAGCCTTGAGTCATGCTCATCTGTTGCCGGTGAAATATGCATAATCACGACAAATACTCCTTCATGGCACGACCATAAAGAAGTAAAGAAAATATGCACAAACAGAATCGTAAAGGAAAGGCTAACCCCCGGCAAATTAATCGAGCATAACCAAGGGGCACCCCAACACAAGAACCATAGCTGAAATATGCGCCTAAATAAGCTATAATCAGTACATTAGAACCCTAAACATAACCAGAGGAAAAACAGCATGGAACCCCTACCCAATATCGAATCAACCAGCTACGTAACAATCGTCGCAGACGGCACACACAAAACCACCGTCTACTACATGGAACTAGCCGAAGTGGAACAGCGAACAGTGTTCCACGAACCACCCATCGAACACGAAAACGTACCCACAATCGAAGTAGTCACCGAACCCGGCGAAGAAAAACTACACGACGCACTAGCACAAATGGTGGAGACCATCATCAACTACTACACGGAGCAAGGGTACAAGACTATCGACGTAATCCCAGCCGTAGACCCAAACTAGAAACCGAATAACGCAAAGGGCACCCCGCCACCTAAACAGGTAAGGCGGGGTGCCCTTTGCGTTATTCACTACGAAAAACTAGAAGTAGCTATCTACTTCTTACCGGCGCGCTTCTCTTCACGCTCAATCTTACACAGAATCTCCTCAAGACCAGCCCTAGTATCAATCATCTCAGGGGTAGGCTCAAGCCACTGAACAGCAACCTCAGCGATAAGGTTCTCAAACTGCTCGTCCTGCTCTGCTGTAGCGTTCTCAGTATCAGGAATATACACTGAGAAGACCTTAACCGCAGACTCCAAATCTACATAGTCATCAATGACATCATACGCAGAGTCCAGAGTCGTACCGTCCTGCTCATAATCCAGCACATACTGGAAAGTATCAAGCGAAGGCGTAGAAGTCGCCCAACAAGCCAGAGCACCACTATCACTAATCGACGGGTCACCAGGAACCGAACGGAAAATCAGCGCACGAATCTCAATATCCGAACCATCATACGTCGGAACATGCGAATAAACGGTAGTGTAATCGCCACCATACTCACTAGGCGCAATAGTACCAACACCACACCTAGCCAAGTCAGACGCAATCATCTGAGCCTCAACGTTATCCATAGGCAAGCCTTCACCCTCATAAGCGGACTTCAGCTCCCTGTTACGAGTAACAGGCTCCGGCAAATCAGTAACCGCATCAGGGAAACCATCAAACGGCACAAGCGCACTAATATCCGGCAGGTCAATCAAATCAAGCGGGCTCTCCTGCTCACCCAAATCACGGTAAACCTCAAGAATCACCTGCGGGTCATAAACCTCAGTAGCCGGAGTAAGGAACGTACCCTCGGGCGTGCGAGTCATAACGTAACCATCAACTTCGACAGACTGGCCAATCTCAAGGTAATCAGGGGTGGGGTTGGTAGACAAGGTAAAATCTCCTTAATGTTTCGGGTTATATGAAAACACTATAGCGCCCCCAACTTCAAGCGAAATTCACAATACGCAAGAGGTCAGGGGCACTATAACTCAATAATCACCTAACTACGAAGCGGGAGCCTCAGCCTTCGGAGCCGCCGGTGCCTTAGCTGTAGTAGCCTTGGTAGCGGCTGGCTTAGCGGCAGTCTTAGGTGCCGTAGCCTTCTTAGCCGGTGCCGCCTTCGGTGCGGCAGTCTTGGTTGCCGTTGCCTTGGGAGCCGCCGCTTTCCTTGCAGGTGCCGCCTTCGGAGCTGTTGCCTTCTTAGCCGGTGCTGGCTTAGCGGCGGTAGCCTTCGGAGCGGCAGGAGCCTTGGTTGCTGTTGCCTTAGCGGTAGCAGGCTTCTTAATAGCGGCTGGCTTAGCGGCGGTTGCCTTCGGTGCCGCCGGAGCCTTCGGTGCACTTACCTTCGGGGCAGTTACCTTCTTAGTCGGTGCCGCCTTTGGAGTGGCGGCCTTAGCAGTAGTTGCCTTGGTTGCCGTAGCCTTCTTAGCGGCAGTTGCGGCCTTCTTGCGTTCAGCGGCGGCACGCTTCTTAGCCGCCTCAGCCTCACGCTTCTTGGCAGTTGCCGCTTTCTTGCGCTCTGCGGCGGCACGCTTCTTAGCGGCTTCAGCTTCACGACGCTTAGCGGTAGCCGCCTTCTTGCGGTCAGCCTCGCGTTGCTTCTTAGCGGCGGCCTGCTCAGCCTGCTTCTTCTCCTTAGCAACTAGCTTCGGGTCTTTCTTGTCGGTAATGCGAACACCGTAACCAAGGCACTTATCTAGCTGTTCCTTGGTGAGCTCTTTCTTCATCTTATCGACATTGACCTTAGCCTTGCCGATACCGAAGTCCTTAACAAGCGAAGCGTAAAGCTCGGGGCCAAGAATGGTTTCCTGTGCCTCAGAACTAACCAGGTTGTTCCTAGTAGACTGAACAATGCTTGTACTAGCACCACGGTTTTCAGCACCAGCAATGAAGTTCAGGTTAGGGGTGTTGTACTCCTCAGCGATACCGTCCTTGACAGCCGCAACGCTTTCCTTAACCCACTTCTCCTCCTGGTACATGCTGTGACCTGTTTCCTTCTCGAAGGTGTCAGCCGTCTCAGCGTAGCTCTCAAGAGCACGGTTAATCTCAGAAGTCATGTGACTAGCGTTATTGACAGACTTATCAGGGTCAGGAACCGGAACCTTCATGCTGTTCTTCTTAGCCGCCGCCTTCATGTCACGCAGACTAATAATGTTCAGCTCGTTAGTAGGGTTATTCAGAGCGTCATACTGCTCCTGAGTAATACGTCCCGACTCAAGTGCGGCACGCACACCATATGCGTTAAGGGTAGGTGATTGCGGGTCGGTAATCTTCTCCTGCAACTCAGTAGGTAGCTTCGCGATTTCCTCATCAACAGGCACAGAGTAGTTAATCTTTGCCGTAACCTGACGGTTGTGTGCCGTTAGGGTAATGCTATCACCCAGTGCCTCACCGTTACGGATACGCTTATTAGCACTGAACGCCAGAAGAGTCTCAATGTGGTTCTCTGCCGACTTCTTGTTAGCCTTCTGCTGGTCTAGGAACTCTTTACGCTTCACTAGTTCCTTGAAGCTAACGTCACGCTCCTCGACGCGCTTGTTAGAACCTGAGCCAACCTCAACCTTACCCTTGACGCTAGTATTAGGAATGAAGACAGCGCCTTCCATCTTCTTCTGCATACTCTCGCCCCACTGGTACTTTGGGGCTTTGAGAATGTCAGGAATGGGCTTACCCTGTTTGAGGAAACGTTCACGCATCCTAGCGGCACGCGCTTCACGAGTATTGGCATCAACCAAAGCTCGGTCAAGCCACCTGTCACTCTTCTCACCCTTGGAAGGCTCTTCACGGTTCTTCTTGTTGTTAATGGGGTGACTGTTGGTTTCCATGTCGAAACGACGCGCATACTCGCTAAGAGCAGTCTTGTGCTCGTCAGCCTTATCAAGGAGGGTTTTATCATTCGTAAGTTCGGTAAACTTCACAAGACCCTCAGCCATGCCGTGCTTATCAACAAGGTTCTTACTTAGGTCACTTTCCCCCACCCTCTCGGCGGTAACCTTCTTCATCTTACGACGAATCTGGCTCAGCTTTGAAGCCTTATTCTTCTGCTTCTCAAAACTAGCACTGTAAGAGTTCAGGAGGTAACCGTGAATCATCTTATTGTGCTGTGCCATTGCCGCCGCCGCAAGCTGAAGACGTGAACCAGGAGTTGCCTTCGCCTTCTCGATAGCCTCAAGCATCTGTGCCTTAGAAAGCGGGCGACCCTCTTCTAGAGCCTGCTTCGCCTCATCTGAGAGATATTCATTGTACAGGTGTTGCTGTGCGCCACCGACGGGGCACGCGATAGTCTTCGCGACACACTTACCTACACCAGGGTAGGGTGCGAGACGGTAGCTAGTGTGTAGACCTGCCATATTATATTCTCCAATTCTCCCCTGTTCTCCTGTAGTGTACCAAGGCTGGTTGTTATATTTATTCGTTGCCTTGGTAATGTATCCACTATGGAGGGGGTATTTCATTTTATATTACAGAAACCCTATAGCAGGAAGAAAAATTGAATAAAAAACAACAAGGTCAGCACCTACCAAGAATCTAGTAGGTGCTGACCTTGCTACTTATTGTGTGGTCACTTGTTTAGGACTGTGCGATAAGCCAAGTAAACTTACTCGGGGCGTAACCCGCCTGCTTTGCAAAATCATCAAAACCGATGTGCTTCATCTTACCAGATGCCGCCTTAGCCAAAGTCTCAGCGTTATGCTCATCGCCTGCAAGCCAGGAAAGGTTATACGCCTTATCCCAATCAACAATACTCAACAGCATGTCTACGCTTTCATCTTCGGGTAGACCAAACATGAACGCTAGATGCTGGAACGGGTAGTAGTGGCGGGTATCTTCATCGTTATCAAAGTGCCCCATCATAGTCTTTGCCGCGTCGATAGGCTCCAACCCGAAGAATCGGGCAGTATCACCAAACGAAAGGTCGCCCTTATGCGACTCATAGTAGGCGACGTATCCGCAGGTCAGAATCTTACCGACAGGGACACCGGTATCGTTCGAGAAGTCCTCGATACTGTACACCAGCTCAGTAGGTTCAGGTACAGTAACCGGGACGGGTTCAGGTTCAACATTGGCCATGTACGGCGGCTCATCCGGCATGGGTACCTGCTCCATGTGGTTAGGCTCGTCTTCCTTGTAGTAGTCGATAACCTGCTGTACAAACTCACTGCCAGTCGCAGGCGTGGCTTCATTAGCGTTGCCGATAACTACGGGGTACACGTCGGGGGTGGTACCACCGGCGGTCACCTGAATCTCATCCAGTTCGCTGTAGCGGCGCACACGCTTGATAGTCGGGTCGTACACCGCCTCGAACGGAACCTCATACGGGCACTCTGAGTTAGTCTTGCAGGTGCGCAGGATGCGGCTCGGAGTGTATGAGAGTAGGTTAGTGAAGCCGTGCAGGTTCTTACGAGGCGTATATAGTGCCACATAGGTTACAACGTCACGCTGAGGGTAGTTTGCCAGCAGGTACGCAATGTACTCAAGTTCAGATACGCGGTTCTTGGAGTTAGTCAGGTTGATATTCACCCACGGGTAGGTGGTGTACTGTTCACTGTTTACACCATTGAATACGATAACGGGGCGTTCATTGCTATTCAGCTGAGAAGCGCAGAGGAGTGCGGAATCACCAACAGCAGGGGTTGCACTAGCGGCAGAGTATGGGGTAAGAGTCGCCCCCTGAATAGCCGCCGAACGCTTCACGCCACCTGCAAAGTAACTATCCAAGAACTTCTTAGCCGCCATGTAAATCTCATGGCGTGCCGTGTTACCCAGCTCCTCATAATCACTATGCGACTCGTAAAGGTCGGTCAAATTCTCGCGAGTACCACCCTGAACATACAAGGACGTGAGGAGGCTACGCACAGGGTGCTGAACCTGCGGGCGTACAGACCATCCACCATACTTACCCGTATAAGTGAACAGGCGGGAATCCGGTCGAGGCTCACGGCGAGACAACCCACGCGCCACGTAATCAAAATAAGAGAAAGCATACGGGCACTCAGGCGGGTTATTAAGAGCCTCAGTGTCATTCATCAGGTCAAGAACCTTATCGCGGAAACGAGCCACACCAGGGCGCTTATAAACAGTAGCGTAAGGGCGCGGCGTATACAAGGCATAGTAGACCGTAATATCATTCTTCGCAACAAGGTCATTCAAAGCATCATACTTAGCCAAAAGCCACGTAAAGTACTTATCCTCTTCAACAGACCAAGCACCATCCCACTCAAGACCAGTATCAACACCAACCTCAGCATCAACACCAGCAGAAAGAAATTCCTGATGGGTAGGGTCATTCGGACGGCGCACATCCAAAGTGTACGGGTACGCAGGCGCAACAGAAGCCTCATAACCATTCTTACGGGTCTTCATAAGCTTACCAACAGCACGCCTACCAGCGTTACCTTCCATACGGTTACGGATAGTACCAATATTACGGCTACCACACAAAGACTCATGAATAGCGTCAGCACTCAAGCCACGATAATTAAAGAAATCAACCCAAGCCGCCTCAAGAGAAGTAAGCTTAGGATAATCAGAGACAGTAAAGGGGTGAATAGCGCCACGTGCCGGACTCGACATGATGGGCGGCTCCTTCCAAGAGTTGTAAGAAAAACTGTATGAAAACAATCCTAGCAGTATCAATTAGGGTTGTGCAACCTACATGTGTAGGTCTTTTCACCTTGTTTGATAGCCGCCGGGCTGGTCTCTGCAACATTGATGCTACAAGTGTTACAGTCCGCTAGTACCGTAGCTCCCAAGCATTTTGCTTGTGCCCTAGCGGGGCTAGAAAGGGTTTTCACCCCCTTCTTTTTCTTCCTCTTTGGTGTAGGCGCGTTCTTCGTCCTATCACGACCAGGATACTTCAAAGAGCATCTAGCCACCGGGGTTTTGAGGGGTTCCTGTTCCTGTAGCTTCCGGCTCTTAGCACGAGTCTTACGCGCCTTCTCAACCCTGGGTACGGCGCGTGCCGCAATATTCGCGGCGGCATTAACATCCCTATCCATTATGCCGTGCTTAGCGCATTGTGAAACCTTATACTTAGGATGTGTCACCTCAGAACCACAGGTATGACATACCTGTGACGTATTAAAGGAGCTCACGGCAACAACCCAGCCGCCGTTCTGACTAACATAATGGGTGAGCCATTTGACCAGTTCGCCGCGATTCCATCGCCCATTCTGCATCGTATCCGTAATCCAGCTTAGGTCTTCGACCGTCACCACCGCGTTATTGAACTGGTGGGATAGGTAGGCGATTTCCTGTGCCGCAAGAATCGCCAACTCGCGCTTCTTGCGGGAAGCCGCCGCGCGGTGAAGCTGAGCCTCGTCTAGTGCCGCCATAATTGCCTGACGCTCATACGGGCGGTCTTCCAGCAACTGGGCGGCTTTCTCCCTGAGCTGACGCACCTGCTTCTCAGACGCACGAACAGAGTTCCACAACGAATGAACACGCTGAGAAAGCGTCGTCTGATAGGTAATTTTCCCTGTCTTAGTGTCACGCACAGCGACAGTAGCGTAATTGTTAATACCAACGTCCACACCGATAGTGTAGTCGCTCGAAAACTGGACGACAGGGTTATCAGTAGCAACACTGAAAATGAAAACAGGCTGGTTATCCTCAACCTTCACCACAGGCAGGGTGACCTTACCCTCAGTGAAACGCTTGTTATCGAAGGGGAAAATGAGGCGGTACCATGCACCACGAATAACCATCTTGAGAATGATTTCGCCGTCGGTAAATGGGTTATTCTCAATGAGGGCATATTTACGGTCTACAGCACCAAGGTTGATGAAGTCACCCTCGCCATACGTGGGTGGTGCGGCGTTCATGGTGCGCTTCCAGCCCTGACTTATATACTTGTCGCTCTCGCCGTTGGCGGCTTTGACC